>ENA-ORXM01000033-ORXM01000033.1-marine-metagenome-genome-assembly--contig:-NODE-33-length-247130-cov-44.740193_pt1 | contig 247130 bp, 219 predicted proteins | sample MGYA00237867_ERZ511480 | MGnify/ENA primary metagenome ERZ511480 (study PRJEB26309, sample SAMN06266103) | marine metagenome | isolation source: Algal blade | place: United Kingdom:Sidmouth, United...
AACCCGTCGCTGAGTTTGATCAATGATCTTGGGTAGCAACTCACTATAGTGCTCAACCTTGTCGATCCAACGCTGCGTATTGTCAGAGTCTCTTGCGCTGAGTCTGACCTTGTTAATAGCGCTTCGTGATTGCTTTAATACCAACAAGGCACAGGCTATTAGTTGTGGGTAAAGTGCTTCTTTTTCAGCCTTTTTAGCGTTGAATATGCGGTATGACAATGATTTTGATTTCTTACGTTGATCGCTAAAACGAATCTTCACACCTGTTTTATCTTTGCTCTGACTTATTAACCGACTCAGCACACGAACTCCATCAGCAAGCAGTTGACTATCTCTGGGTGGAGCTATGTTGCTGGCGGTCACCGTGCTATCAATACGCAACCAATCCAAGCTTAGCGTGTTGTCCTCAAACAAGCGTGACATGAGTATCTGGTTCGCCTGCTCAAGTGTCTCAGGACTGATGTGACGAATAGTGGATTGAAGTCCGGAACGACTGGGAAATTGATCTTCGTGTAACCGTGCAAACGTACGATACGTGGGCGAGTCGGACAAGTGGAATGATAGTTTTTCGTAACTGACTTTGAGTATCTGCTTGAGAAGCAAGCAACGAAATACGCTCTCCACACTCAACCCACTGGCGCCGGTAGCTGCCGTACCGGGTGCCCGGAAATCGCGTTCTACACAATCAAGAATCAACGGATGATCATCGAGCAAATCAGACAACAGGCTGAGTTGATTGCCCAACGCATGTGGAGCATAAAAATGGAATATACTGACCTGAGCATTGCGGGTCTCTCGCATGCGGGAATCCTCTTGGTGTGTGTTTTGGCTTCGCAACTTAAACATACCAAAACCAAGAGGATTTTTTACATCCGCCGCCGAATATTTCTTGCCAACTCAATCAGTTACGGGTTTGTGGATGGGCACTAGTTAGGGGTTCGCACTCCTGCATCATTACCATGGTTGGAAATCCATTCGAAGCCGATCAGAGCGGGTTTGTACGCGCTGCCACCTAGTGATTCAGCACCTACCCTCTCAGCAACCCATTGACCATTCAGATAATCCATGGTCCAGCGCTCAAGTGTGCCCGCTAAATTTTTGCTATGACAAACACCTGAGGTATCCCTGACGCAGTTGGCAAAGTTTCCAGGTTGCGAATTCCAGAAGTTTCTGATGGATGCCGATTTTTGCTTGATATTACTCGATGTACAAGGCGGCGTCTGCTCGGACATCTGGCCAAATGGATCAGTGCAGAATTCCGCCAGGCCACCGTCATTATTGACTTCAATGGCCTTGAAATTGACCGACCGCATGGAGCCATTAAAAGGCGAGGCTGCAGACTTCCAGTAATCCGGACCCGGACGACTAAGCGGTAGTATGGAACAGAAGGGGCCTGATAGCCGTTTGCCATTGTTGTCGTAACACAAGTCTACTGTGCGCTGTAGCGTATCATTGCTCTTCAACAAACGGGATGGATTTTTCACCACATAGTAAGGCGCAAAAGTAATGCTCCCTACTGGGGTTTGAATAGAAACTTCGCTTTGCTGCCACAATTCAGGTTGGCGAACCTCGCTCCAGGGTCTCCACTGCAAACCTGCTATAGACGTAAATTCGCGCGCACCATTCGCATTAGGAGGCGAGGTCATATTGGGTGGTGCAATAGGGTCAGGCTCCCCGTTCCAAGGTTTAGTCAGAAAAGAAGTCACCTGAGTTTCAACGGGATAAATATTGGTGAAACCATCGTTGATAAACGTTACTTTGTTTGCCTGCCCCCAATCCGCCATTACCTTTACTGAGAATTCAGTAGACTCTTGTTGATGGGTATCATCACACTGCAGACTCAAGAAATACTCGTGGGTATTGTTGGTAAGCGCATCAGCTGAGTGGGATCCCTGGTGAATTTTTGAAAGCCAATCACAGGTTATCCCTGCGTCGTAGAGAGTGTCGTTGCTATCGGTTGAAGTACCAATGGCGAGTTTAATATCGTTGGCGACTACAATTTTATGACCGAAGTGATCTTCATGGCGGGGCATATTGGGATGAGCCGCCTGCTGCTGCTCCATCACGAAGGCAAAAGGTGGGTACCCGCCAGCATAGTCAAGAATATCCGAATTTGCGGCGTTATCACCATGTTCGTGGCGAAACTCACAACCGGCCACTGCTGCCGGGTGCCAGGTATGGTAAGCCAAACCATCATCACCCTTGACCCAATAACGGTCGTGCAGATCACGACAGTCTTCCCCGGCGGTGCTTGTGCCTAACGGTGCTGAGCTATTAGTAGGCGCATCAATTTTTTCTCGCCACATAGCAAAGGTTGTACTTGAACTAACAGACATTTCAGCCGGTGAACAATCCTGAGGCATCGTATACGCAGAGTAACTTCCTGATTCGCATGCGAGCGGCCCTGGCCCTGGCCCTGGTTCTGGTTCTGGTTCTGGTTCTGGTTCTGGTTCTGGTTCTGGTTCTGGTTCTGGTTCTGGTTCTGGTTCTGGTCCTGGTCCTGGTCCTGGTCCTGGTCCTGGTCCTGGTCCTGGTCCTGGTCCTGGTCCTGGTCCTGGTCCATCACACAGTGTTAGTTCAGCGTTATAACTCGCACCGACAGCATGGGCTATAAAGAACTGTAGCGTGGCGGGCGTTGAACTGGCGGGTATGCTGATTGTAGTCGTGGCATCGACATTGGCAGTGACAATAGCAACCGGCTTCCAATTTTCCAGCACATGCAAGCTGTTACCCGTGCTGGAATCGTTGTTGGTAACGGTGACCGTCAATTCAGTAATCGAACTACGCAGTGCGGGGTCGTTGGTTAACGGCAACCAACCTGAGTTCGAGTTCCACTGAGGGATGGCGACTTCAGAGGTCTCTATAGGCACGAAACAAGCGCCAAAGACTAAGTTGGGAGCAAATCCGGTCATTAGCAGGCAGCCAATAACGGGGAGTATACGCCGTATGCGAAACGACGAAAAACAATGCCACTGTAGCATTTTTTGACGGAACAAAGCGCACTTGTTGATCATGAGACCCTCTGACTTTTGTTTGAATAGTTGAATCAATGGATATGGTGTAAAAGACATAGCTGTACTTTGTCTAATCGGGGTAATAGCCAATTGTTCTCATGCGAGATAGGTTTTTTTAAAGTTTAGGAAGATGAAACTACCTACCACTAGCAAGCCGACACACGAAAAACGAACGAGCAAGAGTGTTTAACCCGTGATGCCAACGCAAAGTACTTGCCCACTTGATGTATGACGCACTGGCTGGGACTCGGCTGCCTAGTCCAAATGGCTGGCACCTCCGGCAGGCGATGTTCTTGATCCGGAGACAAATAAAGTGCAATAGGGCACGGCTTCCTTTTTAGCTCTCGATACACTACCAGTTACAGCACAAGTCGATGAAAACACTCCTGATTGCCTGTATACCTGCCTAAATTGCCAATCGGCTGACCGCGTAATCACTTTATCCGGCTATTCTGTATTGCTGATAAAAGAATCGTTCAAGTTGAACTGGATTTCTTCTCTGTTGTGGACTGGCGATCTGTCACGAGCAAGAAGTCGATGCCCGGCACTACCCGATCGCCCATTCAACAAAACCAGCTGCAGGTCAAGGCATCGCCTGAGAAGTGGTTACCTTGGAACTACTCGACATCAAGCTCGATAATAGAAACAGAAAATAACAACGCCGACGGCTGCACGGCATAGACCCAGTTTGCTAGAAAATTGCGCGTGAATGCTCTAAGGGCACCGACGCCCACAGGAATCAACTGTTGGTGAATTTGCTCAATGGCCAAGAAACTTTCTGACGTCACGATTCGGTTTAAATATAAGCGAAGTGTTTCTTAGCAGAATGCCTGTCACGCAGAAGCAGCGTATAGGGTCGAATAATCTGCGACCCGACACCTATCCAATAGTCCTGTCATAATTCTGTCGATTTTTGGCACGAAGCGTACAGTATTCGAGTACAGCTCATTGCAGTGTTTAAAAAACGTTGTAGATCAATAACAAGAGCGCGCATGAACAATCATTAATATCATGACACTCTACCAGCACAAAAAATTATACCTTAACGTTGTTCGAAACAGCGATGCAGCGGACAAATGGATAGTCTATCAGCATTGAGCTTTTCGGACTAATGCGGCAGTCTGATATACCTGACAAGACAAACGGAATTCGTTGACAGGAATATTTACCATGCTGATCATTCCCTTATCCAAGATACCAGCTGCGATAGTCAGAAGTGATTCTGCACGCTCTTTTCATGGCGATAATACCTCGGAAAATCACCCTGTTTCGGCCATTCGACGCGGCGGTTTAGCCACCACTATCGCCCTGAGTGTCTGCGTAGTGGGGCCACTACTGACTCCTTCAAAAGCCAGTGCACAAAGCCTGGCGGCAGCCTGCGTGTCCAGTGCCAAAAGCGGATTGCTGAAAGTACCCGATGACAGGTCTTATCGCTTCCTCGGCAAAGTGCAGCAGGATACGGCTTTATGCCGTGGTGGGCAACGAGCAACAGAATTCCAACATACACCCTGGGTTGAATGGCCAACCTACTTCGCGGCTGGCGACACTGAATCACGTTCAAAAGACGGAAAGAAAGCGAAGACCGTTATTGGCGAGCATCTCTATCCTGATGGACGGGGTATTGACGGTGCGCTGATGGATCTTGAGTTTCAGCGAATCGAACTGATCAAATTCAACTTGTTTGATCAATCCACTTATAAGGAATACATCACCGGGCGCGGTGATATCGAGGGGCCAGCATTAACGCAATGGGACGCCATGCGCCTGCCTGCGGATCATCCGCAGTTCGAGTTGGTAGGCGGAACTGCAGATCAGCTTTGCACAGGAGATCTTTTAACTCATCGCACACTATCCGGCATCTGCAATGACGCTATAAATCCTCTTATGGGATCTGCAGGAATGCCGTTCGCACGCAACGCGCAATTCGAATCAACGTTCCCCGACTTGCAGCTCAACGAACTAAGCAGTAACCGACACGATGGCCGTATTGATCTGCTGACACCTGACCCACAGCTGATCAGTCGCAAGCTATTCACCAGGAATCAACCCGAGGGTAATGGATGCAACGAAGGTCAAGGAGATGATCAATACGGGAAAGAAGCTGACTGCGCTTACCTGAAGGCACCGTTCTTTAACGTGCTGGCTGCGTTCTGGATACAGTTCATGACCCACGACTGGTTTTCTCATACGGTGGAGGGCCATAACGACAGCAAGCTTGTAAGTGTAGGTTGTTCCAGCGATGAGGCCAAGGATCTCGGCTGTCGGCCTGAAGACCGCGCCGAGGCTTCTCTCTATGCAGAAACAGATGCGCCAACCACCTTCGAAGTGGATGGCGCAGTACACCTTACTCGCGCCCCCAAGACAACCAACAATCAGGTAACAGCCTGGTGGGATGCCTCTCAGCTATACGGTCACGATACGCTTTCTGCTAGCCGTGTTCCACGCGACCCGGAGGACGCTGCCAAACTTCAGCTCGTGGACAACTATCTACCCCTACTACCTCAATGCGATCAAGAAGACCCTGAATGCCCGGTGCGAGCTCAATGGTCTGGCCAGGAGGCAACAGGTTTTCCAGACAACTGGAACATCGGGCTCAGCTTCTATCACAACGTCTTTGCACGTGAACACAATGCATTTGTCTCGCATGTACGCACGTTGCAGGCAGAAACGCCACAAGACAACTCAGGACTGCGAGACCCACGTTCGCCAGACACCGTGATCAACTGGAGTGAGGTTGATGACGAAAGGCTCTTCCAGCTGGCGCGTCTTGTTGTATCGGCAGAGATTGCGAAAATACATACCATAGAGTGGACCACTCAGTTGCTGTACGACGAGCCATTGCACGCAGCAATGAATTCAAACTGGTTCGGCCTGTTCAATCAGAATGAAGATAACGTGTCGAAGGTGCTTCGCCGACTGGTCAATCGCGATGAGAACCTACTCAGCCGCTGGTCTGGCAAGATTGCCCGGAAACTGGGTGGCTCTACTGACGCTGCGGCTAGTAACTCACTGTATTCGGTGTTTGCATCGGGCGCTGGAATTTTCGGGTTGGGGAATTCAAGGCCCGAGGGATTACTCTGGTGGAAAAAGGATACGTGGGACATTGCCGATATTGCAGGCGATGTCAACGGGGGTATCAACCATTTTGGTTCACCTTTCAATTTCCCTGAAGAATTCACATCAGTTTATCGATTGCATGCCCTGGTCCCCGATCTCATTGAAAGTCGTGCGTTGACGGCGCCCAACACCATCGCTCATAAGATACCGGTACTGGATACCGTACGTGCGGGTGCTACCCAACTGATGCACGACAAAGGCATAGACAGTTGGGGTTTGAGTATGGGCCGACAACGCCTCGGACTTCTGCATCTTCGAAATCTGCCACAGTTTCTCCAGAATCTGCCAATGCCTCATATCCCATCCGAATCTGGCAAGCTTGATATTGCAGCACTGGATATTATTCGCGATAGGGAGCGGGGCGTACCACGGTTTAACGAATTCAGGCGTCAGATTGGGTTGAAAACGCTGACCAGTTTCGATGACTTCACTAACGTGCGACTTCCCGCCAATCATCCCGAGCGCCAGCATCAGGAAGAAACTGTCAGTTTGCTGCGCGAGATCTATGGGACGCATCAATGCGATGCCAGCAAGATAATCTCAGAAGTACAGCGCACTGACACCGGTGAATTCATCAATGACTGCCATGGTCATGCTGACGGTAGCATCGTGGACAACATTGAAGATGTCGACAACATCGTTGGCTGGCTGGCGGAATACACTCGACCGCACGGGTTTGCAATCTCTGAAACACAATTTCATGTGTTCATTATCAACGCATCCAGACGACTGTTCAGCGATCGTTTCTTTACCTCAGGTTTCCGACCTGAGTTCTACAGTCACGCAGGTTACAACTGGGTGCAGAACAACGGACCACTCGATGGCTGTCCGTTCCCCGTACACACCGACTCAGATGGCAGTGTCGTATGTCTGGAACCGGTCAAGGTCAATGGGCACAAACAAGTGGTGTCGCCCATGAAGCGCGTCTTGTTGCGCACTGTGCCAGAACTGCGTAAGGAATTATTGCCCGTGCGCAACGTGTTTGATCCCTGGGCACGTGATCGTGGCCAGTACTATTCGCTAGACTGGTCGCCCCGGCTGGGCGCTGAGAGAGATCCGTCATTTCTGGTGGAACCTCCTGTCGCAGCTGCCGGAGCAACAGGACAATGATCCACTATCGATCTGCTGCACTACTCATTGCGGCCGTATCATTAGCGGGCTGCTCCGATAACGAGGAACAACCCGAAGCTATCGACAAGCTGGTGGCCGAGATGTCACAACGGGTGCAGGCAACTACCGAGCTGGAAAAGCTCGATGAGCTGATCCCGCGCTATAATCAGCCAAAAACCGTTGCCTGTCTCACTGGCGAATTCACCGTTGCCGAGTCTTTGCCTGCTCAATACCGCCACGGCTTGTTCGAACAAGCCTCCACCTACCCCGTTACCGCGCGTTTTGCCAATGCCACAAAATGGGATGACTCGGAAAAGGATTTACGAGGTGTCTCGTTGAAGGTGAGCGGATTGCAAGGCAATACGATTTGGGGAGAATCCGGTTCTCAGGACTTCCTGTTCAATAGCTACCCAGCTTTGTTCGTGGCTACGCCTGAAGAGTTCCTGGGCTTCATGCGTGCTCGTCAGGAAGGTGACAAGAAGAGTCTGATCAAGTTTTTTCTTAGCCCTTTTGATCCTCATATTGGCGCACTGATTACAGTACTCAAGGCACGCGACAAACACGCAAGTCCGCTGGACATACGATATTGGAGCACCGTGCCCTCAGCGTTGGATAGCAGTCTGTCTGCAACTCAAGTACCAACACCTGAAACTCAGGCAGTCAAATACTCATTGACCCCCTGCTCCACCTACCAGACCGAAGAAATAGTAGAGCCAGGTAAGAACCAATTGCGTGCAGCGATCAAATCTCATCTGACTCATGCTCCAGCGTGTCTTGAATTTGGCATTCAGTTGCAGGGAGATCCGGATGAGATGCCGCTCGACGATGCCTCAGTGATCTGGGATGAAGATAGTTCGCCGTTCGTTACCGTGGCAACTGTGCAGTTTGAAGACCAATCCATCGACGATGCGCAGTCGCTTGAGCAATGCGAGAGCCGACAGTTCAATCCTTGGCAATCTTTACCTGCACACACACCGCTAGGCCGCATGAATGCAGTGCGAAAAGCGGTCTATGCGACAGGTGCCTATCAACGAGCAAACCGGTAGCGATAATGAATAGCACTTTACAGAGCTGGCTGAACCTATCTCGAGAAGAACTCGATGATCTTTACCGCCAAGCAACGCCGGGCCCCATTCCCGATGGTGATACCCACGGCACTGCCATTGTGACCGGCGCATTATTCCCACGAACGCTCGCTCGCTGCGCCAGATTGTTCGCGTGGCAAGGCAAGGTATTTGACTTGTTTGCAGACAATGGGAACTCGGGGATCCTGATTAACAAGATTACCCCGTTCAGTCTTAACTTCATTGTCGCAAAAGTGTATCGTGACACAAGCTGGCTGGATAACAAGGAGACGATCGTCATTGATTATTCAAGAACATCGTTTGTAGCCAGAGTTATTCGTGATGAGATTCGACAGATTGAACCGGGCTTGTATCTGGGAAAAGTCTGGTGGAAAAAAACCAGAATTCTCGACTTTGCACTGATATGCCCACAGCAGATCAGTCAGAGGCATACAGGTCCAGACAAGGCACATGAGGTTTCAAAAGACCAGACACCTGAAAAAGATGCTGTACGCGTGACAGCGTAGCTCACCCACGTGACTCCACAATCCAGCTTCATGATTGTCGTCCCGGTTATCCCTTCGCGGCGTGATGCTCTGGAGTCGACACTCCATTCAATGAATCTTGCCGCTGGCAAGGTAGACCCGGACAACACAATTATACCGTTCGCGCAATTTTCAACTCTGCATACTGCAAGGCTGGTTATTCTTCAGGCAAACACCGGCGATGACATTCGTACTTATGGCTGGCAGCCGCATCATTGGCCAGTGTCTCTGGCATTGTTGGGGGACGTGGATGGCGATGCCACGGAATTTCTGGCACAGCTTGCCGTAGTGGCCCCATCGGGTCTGTCAATGATTTTCCGACATTGCGAAGGGTACAGCGAGCATCAGGGTAGCTTGCTTGAATTTCTCAAAGCCCATGAACGAAGGTCGGCTGCCACCTATGTCAACTGGATTGGTCGTACGGTGCGTAGCGTATCAGAAGATGCGAAACTACAGCGCTCTCTGTCTGACGCGTTACCAGACATTGTCGAATCAGCAGGACGCGAAAACACTCGCCATATTCGTCAGCAACTACTCGACCATGTGCAGCATGAAGTACACGCCGGTCGCTTGTCACTGACTTCGGATGCGCGAACCCCATTGCGTTACCGATTGTTGACTATCCTGCACCTGGTGGGATTGCCTGTCTTGTTATTGGTTCTATCACCGCTACTGCTGGTACTCGCCCCTTTTGTGCTATGGCGATTACGCTCACTGGAGACAAGCGATCCGGACATTGATATTCGGCCTGACAAACGGCACCTGTCAAGTCTCTCTGCAATCGAGGATCACGATATAAGCAATCAGTTCAACGTTTTTGGCGATATCAAACCTGGCGTGTTTCGATATGCATTGTTGAAAGTGGTCATGGTCCTGGTCGATTACACAGCACGGCATATTTATCGGCGTGGAAATCTGGGCAGGGTGCGCACCATACACTTTGCCCGCTGGGTATTTCTGAACGGCAATCGAAGTATGTACTTTGCCAGCCTGTACGACGGCTCACTGGAGAGTTATATGGATGATTTCATCAACAAGGTAGCGTTTGGTCTGAACCTTACGTTTAGTCACGGCGTGGGATATCCGCGCACTCGCTGGATGATCAAAGGCGGCGCTGAATCAGAGCAGCCCTTCAAGGACACCTTGCGTCGACATCAACTGCCGTCTCAAGTCTGGTATAAGGCACATCCGGGGCTAACCGCCATAGACATGGCGAGGAATGCTCGCATCCGACGCGGTATTGAAGTTTACCCGACCGATGACAAGCTCATCCGCGACTGGTTAGCCGACATCTGATGCCCGAGCGACAGCAAACCAGAAACGCCATTGAATTCGACGATATTCAAGCACTGGTCCGATTCGGTCATGGTCAACTCCCCGACAGTCGTCTTGTTTTATTGCAGATCAGGAACAGGCATCATGCAGGTACCTGGTTGCAGAATTCAAGTTTCACTTCAGCGACGATTCAAAACCCCCTTCCAGAGTCCGCCATGCAGATAGCGTTCACGCCTGCGGGGCTAAAGGCTCTGGGAGTACCCGATGTTGTTCTGGAACAATTCTCTGATGAGTTTCTATCCGGTATGAGCGGCAGCAAAAGTCGCTCTAGACGATTGGGAGATGTGGAAGATAACGCACCAGACAAGTGGACCTGGGGACACCGAGATGCAGAGTCCATTCATCTCCTGCTGATGATCTATACGTCAGAAAAAGAGTTGAAGGGGCATCTGACCCGCTTACAGAACCCTGAGTTTCAGCGCGCCTTCAAAACCCTTCATACTTTGCCAGACGGCGCACTTACACCTGAAGAGCCGTTTGGTTTTCTTGACGGCATCAGCCAGCCTGCCATCGACTGGCAACAGAATCAACGCACCGACACCCACGCGCGCAATGGGTACTCAAACCTTGTGGCTCCGGGTGAAATCATTCTCGGTTACCACAACGAATATGGTCAACTCACAAGAAGTCCAACTATCGACACAAGCATGAGTGATGACACGGAGGAGTTATCACAAACGCAATCCTTATCGAACAACGGCGATCTGGGAAAGAATGGTACTTATCTGGTGTTCAGACAATTGCAGCAGGATGTAAACGGTTTCCAGCACTTTCTGTATCAGCAAACAGCAGGCAACGCAGACAAGGCCAGGCAATTGGCTGCGCGTATGGTTGGCCGCCAACCCAATGGAGATCCACTGGCCACACCTGGCGTTCGTCAAATTCCGGGGATACCCTCAAGTCATCAGCAAAACAATTTTGACTACGATGCAGACCCTGATGGCTTGCAATGTCCTGTGGGTGCGCATGTCAGACGTAGTAATCCACGCACCGGCGACCTGCCACCAGGAGACGACACAAGGCTATCTCGCCTGTGGCGTCGACTCGGCTTTAAGCGACAACATGAATACGAAGACCTGGTGGCATCCAGTCGCTTTCATCGTATTCTGCGACGTGGACGCCCTTACGGACCATCGGTATCTACTGCTCAAACATCGCCTGCCACAGGCTCCGTCAACGATATCAATACACCGGAGCGAGGTTTACATTTTATCTGCCTCACCGCCAACATTGTTCGCCAGTTCGAGTTTGTTCAGGCCGCCTGGGCCATCAGTTCCTCGTTTGCGGGAACACGTGAACAACAAGATCCCCTGCTGGGTCATCGACAGGCATCTGACAGCGGCTCACGCACAGATCTGTTCATGATGGCGGAAGCAAACGGTGCGCAAGAAAAAATCGCATCACTACCGCAATTTGTGACGGTACGCGGTGGTGGATATTTCTTCTTGCCTGGCTTGCGCGCGATTCGCTATCTGGGAGAGCTTGCCGCAAAGGAGAGCCAACTGTGAACCCGGGATATCTGAGACTGTTGAGGTTCATTCATCGCGCACTGGAAGCGGGGCTACACCTTGAGCGACGCTTTGAGCCCTGGTTCAGACGACCATTAAACCGATGCGTTCGTGAGCCTTTGGCAAGTTTGATACAGAAATGGATCAGCTACCGTCGTCCCCGGCGTGCACTGGCAATAGCGGAAGAGACGCGCGAGGCGGATGAGAGTCAACATCTGGACAAGATTATCGACTTGATGATGGATCAGATGCGCGGCAACTTCACGCCAGGGTCGTATGAACGCGGAGGGAATACCAAAACGCATGGCATTGTCAAAGCCCGTGTCACCGTTTTGGACACGTTGCCAACACCTTTCAGGCAGGGAGTGTTTGCAAAGCCGGAAACCTACAATGCCTGGATCCGCTTTTCAGGGCCAGGACCTGATGTACCCAGCGATATTAATGATGTGGGCTTCGGCAGCATGGCGATCAAGCTGATGGGTGTTCCCGGTAAGAAACTAATGATTGAGGAGCAATCAACGCAAGATTTCATAGGCGTCTCGACTCCCACGTTCGTTACCCCGAATATTTGTGAAAACGCCAAACTGCAATACTGGAGCTTGCTGAAACTTCCGATATTCTATTTCCTGAATCCTAAGGACTCACACATTCGCGATATGCTGATGCAGGCTTTATGGAACGAGACGCAGTACAACCCTCTGGGAACGCGCTACTGGAGCTGCGTTCCTTATCTGCTGGGCGAAGGGCAGGCAATGATGTATTCGTTCATTCCGCGCTCACGCGTCGATACGCAGATTGCCCATCTACCGTTTGGCACACCCTCTTTCAACTATCTACGCGACAACATGAGATCCACACTGGATCATCAGCCCATTGAATTCGATCTATGCGTGCAGTTGCAGACCGATACGCACCGGATGCCTGTCGAAGATGCAAGCGTGCGCTGGTCTGAGAAGCTCTCTCCCTTTATCCCCGTGGCACGCATTCATATCCCACAACAGACTTTCGATACAGATGCGCGTTGGGATTTCTCTCATCGTCTCAAGATGAACCCATGGCATTGTCTTCCTGAACATCGACCACTGGGCAATCAGAGCCGAGCTCGACAACGGATGTATCAGACGCTGTCAGACTTTCGTCAACGGATGAATACAACCTCGCATACCGAACCCAGCATTACCGATACGGACTGGATATCATGAAACAAATTACTCGCGCTGACGGTAAAGTCAGGATTCGCCTGCCAGACTCAGCCAGCGTTGTGACAGATGTCGGTAGCACAACTCAAGGTGGTTCTCGGAGCACTCGCCGAGCAGATTCGGGGGCGGGTAGCAATGCTGAACTCAGCACCATCCTGGATGCCCTGTCAGACGATGACTCACCCATCAGCAGCTCATTGTCGGTTGTGGATAGTTTTCAGGTGGACGTTGGGAGCGGTACTTCCCACCCGACAACACGCAGTAGTGGTAGCAGTAAGCCCGACAAGCAGGAACTTGATATCAATCTTGATTTGCAGACAGGCGAATCTGCTGTGGTGCTAATCGAACAGGACGATACCTATGAGTGGCACTACCCGGTCCGGCACCAGTCTTCAGCTCAACGATCTGACACCCGTTTCACAACCCGCATCGGTGAACCGCAGGAGACACTGCTGACGTTTCGTATTCCTATTGGTGATGATGACCGCCTGCCTCGACCTGTCAACACAAATACACGCGGCCATCGCGGACCGATTACCAGTTTCATTAAAGGCAAGATGCACGGTTTCATACTGAAATTCGTGGCGCGTAAAACCATTGGCGCTCTGACTCGACGTCTGGAGCGCGGTGTGACAGAAGGCCCGGTAGTGATCAATCACGCCACTGATGCCATGCAGTGGTCAAGAAGCGCAACCTATCCAACCGCTGGACTACCCGTAGATCGAGCACGTCGCGTACTACTCATGGTGCACGGTACATTCAGTAGCACAGTTGGTAGTTTTGGTGCACTCACCGCCTTCGACCAAGGGCAGATGATGCTGACAGAGGCGCTGAAGAAGTACGATCTGGTGATTGGTTTCGACCACTACACTCTGTCCGAAACACCCGATCAGAACGCAGAAGCCATGCTGGCCGCTTTGTTGCCGTTGATAAAAGACGGTCATTCACTGGAGATCGATGCCATTTCTTTCAGCCGCGGTGGTCTGGTTTTTCGCTATTTCAGTGAAATCCTGATACCCACCATGAACGAATTCATTGTCTGTCGGAAATCAGTCTTTGTCGGCTGTACCAATAGCGGTACTGAACTGGCTAACGATGACAACTGGAAACACATGATTGATTTCTATACCAACATGATCGCAGGTGCAACACGGCTGATCGGCATGGCCCCAGGTGCTGCACTACCCACACGCATTCTGCGCCAGAGCATCAAAGCAATCGGTAGCATGGTGACATACATCGCCCAGGATAGTGTGGCAAACAACTCGGTACCGGGCGTAGCCGCCATGGAACCTGCCGGTGATTTTATTAACGCGCTGAATGCACAGCCCCCTACTCGCACAACGCCTGGCGCTCGTTTCTACTACGCCATCGGATCCACTTTCGAACCTGTGGACAACGATGCGTTCGAGCTGGGCAAGCGACTCGTCCTGAAGGCTGCTGACGGTTTTGTAGACAAACTCACGGGTAAAGCCAATGACCTTGTCGTTAACAACGACTCCATGTTTGTCATTGATCCGGTACGGGGTGCTCGCATGGTTGAGCAACGATCAGTCGATGCCAATGGGCGCATCTATCATACCGTGTATTTTCATCAAACCATGGTTGCCAGCCTCTGTGCTCAATGGCTTGACCTGGTGGATAGTGCTCCCGCTGTACGTGGCCTGGCGCATCGTGCGCAGACGGAAAATTCCTTACCGCGTAAGTGGTGGTCAGATGCGGTAAGCCGCGAATTCGTGTTGTTATCGTTTACCAGCGCTATCAAAGAGGCTCAAAAGCGTCTTAAAACTGAAACCGTACCGCTTGTGGTATTGCAGCGGTGTCCATGAAGGACAGCTACTGTTCTACGGATTCACGCGCAAAGGTCTGTTGACTGCCATGAAAGGCACATCGGATCGTCATGCCAGGCTGGGGGATGTCTCCTGGGACTTTACGAGTGTCAATCGCGCTCAATGAGCATTGAGGACGCCATGCTCACAGGCAGTCCATCTGCTCTACGGATATCTGCCGATGCACTTGCACCACAGCAAGGTTTTCCGGGTGCCGATCTGGCAGTTGTTCTTGACTATGAAAACCGTTGGAGTTGTCAGACCGATACAGACCGATGATACGACGGCGTTTGACAATGCGCTCGCAGGCATGCTCACTGTCGAGTCAATCGCCTCGAGGTCATCTCGTCGGACAACAGGCACACCAAGGACAGGTGATGCACCCAGTGCGCCGGTGGAACGTGCTACAAAGAAACGATCAGCCAGATCGACTGAAGCGCTTGGTCAAATCGCCGAAACCCATCACCCATCAGCATCAACCTTCCCGCACTGCCAGCTCCGTCAACGAATCAGACAACAAATCAAAAACTGCTCTGATACGTTTGCTACTTCTGAGTTGTTTGTGCGCGACTAGCCAGATAGGAAATTTGATGACCTCGGAATCCGGGAGCGCGCGTTCAACGAGTGGCTCTCTGTCACCGACGATCTCCATCATCATTCCAAGACCAATACCTTGCTTCGTCATCTCCCATTGTACGAGATGATTATCGGAGACCACCGAGACGTTATCCTGGGTGATGGTTAGACCCAATTCACGCAGGGTGCTTATCATTGCCTCGCTTCGATCAAACCCTGTGTACTCTGATTGGTTGAGGCTGGCAATGGAAATAGGACGCCCAAGCTTGTCGAGATATTCTCTGGATCCATAAAGGCGAGCCGCTGCATCACAGATTTTCCTGGCCACCAGATCGGGGTGTGTGGGCTGCACATTTCGGACGGCAATATCCGCTTCCCGTTGACCGAGGTTGCTAAGATTGTTGGATACAAGAACATCAATGGATATTCCCGGATAACGCTGTCGCGATTTCTTGATTACCGGCGGAAAACAATGAACCGCTATAGCATCAATGGCGGTTATACAAACCACACCATCCAGCTCCTGTGATTGTCCACTGGCTGCCATGGAAACACGTGAGGCAGCATCAGACATTTGCCGAACATAGTCCACCAGTTCCAATCCACTGGGGGTCAGGATGAGCTGTTTGCCAATCCGGTCAAACAGGGTGACGCCCAGTTCACTCTCCAAAGCGGCAACCTGCCGACCCACCGTCGGCTGTGTCATCCCAAGTGCCCGGCCAGCAGCAGACAGGGATCCCTCTTCGGCGGTGACAAGGAATGCTCTTGCGCGATTCCAATCGAACTGCTTTGAGTCCCAGACCATGCATTTTTGTATATCAGATGAACGCTTCCAGCGTATTGTCTATTCGTTTTAGCACGAATAAACTGCAAAGCTCAATACGCAGCACATCAACGCACTTCCCCTTTATGACCATTTTCATGACCTTGCATGCGTTAGTAGGCACCGCTGTTGTCTGTAGCGGAGGTACTGCCTTGTTACTACGCAAAGGATCCCTACAGCACAAACTGGCTGGGCGATTGTTTGTCATCTCAATGGTTCTGATGGGTCCTGTTATCGCGATCGAGGCGTTCTTCACACCCGGCAGCGTATCGCTATTAGGCATTCTGTTTGTACTGCTTGTTGTCTATCTGGTTGTGTCTGCCTGGTCCACCATCAGTCATCCTGAGCATATGCTTAACCTATTGGACAGGGCAGCACCCGTGCTGGCGCTGTGCATTTCAATGGCATGCCTGATCCTGGGAATAGATGCCATGAGCGTCCAGACCCACCTTCAGGATCTGCCACCAAAGGAGGCTTACTTTTTCTTTGCAGCTTTGGCATTCGTAGCCATGCTGCTGGATATAAGAAACGTGAGAGTGGGTGGTGTTCGCGGCAAACACAGAATTGTCAGGCATGTCTGGAGGATGAGCTGCGCGTTGTTCTTTGCAACCTCCACTCTTTTCACCGGCCCTGGGGCCGTCGTATTCCCAGAGTCAGTTCGCGGAAATGCAGTCTTGTCGATTCCACAGCTTCTGGTTGTCATCTTTGCGTGTTTCTGGACATACCGTCTGATTTTTTCCAGATCCGCAGTCACCAGTCCATAACTATTACCCCGGCCCCTGAATAGTCAGGGTCAACCCTTTCCCGAAAAAGAGCCAACTACCATGAAAGTATTATTGATATTGTCCATGAGCACCCTGCTGTTGGGTTGTAGCAATCTGGTGAAAAACGGTGCCATCATTGAGGCTCAGAATGAACTGGACGTGAACAACTATGCAGAAGCATTGGAGAACACCAACATCGCAGAATCGTTTGGCGATCTTTCTGAAGCAGAGAGTGCAAAACTCCACTACTTGAGAGCACTGTCACTAGAAGGATTAGACAGGCTGGAAGAAGCGGCATTCAGTTACCGGTATGTGCTGGAGCAACATGGCACTAGCGCTTATGCAGGTCTAGCACAGGAAAAGCTGCGTGAGCTGAACAAGGTTACTCAGAACTGAATCCTTTCATCTTCTTCACCAGTTATCAAAACGCATAATCCCTCAAGCAGGTGGGCTTGAGGGATTACCAAAAAGCGATCCAGTCTCATTGAGCTAAGCTGCCAAAGCCTCAGCGTTTGACATCAGCCAGCAATTACGCGGGGTAAGCGGGAGACCAACCTACTCAGGCAACCTCAAACAACCCAGCCGCACCCATTCCACCACCCACACACATAGACACAACCACATACTTAACACCACGCCTCTTCCCTTCAATCAACGCATGCCCCACTACTCTGGCGCCGGTCATCCCGTACGGATGCCCGATTGATATAGCGCCACCATTCACGTTATAAATCTCGGGATCAATATCCAGGTGATTTCGGCAATACAAAGCCTGGCACGCAAAGGCTTCGTTCAATTCCCATAAACCAATATCAGATACCTTCAAACCAGCATTCTTCAGTAGCTTGGGAATAGCATAGATAGGCCCGATACCCATCTCTTCTGGTGCGTTACCCACCACGGCCATGCCACGGTATATACCCAGTGGCGATAGACCACGTTGCTCAGCCAGTTTGCTGTCCATCAATACAGACGCGGAGGCACCGTCGGAGAGTTGGCTCGCATTACCGGCTGTGATCATGCCGCCTTCAATGACAGGCTTGAGGCCCGCCAATGTGTCGGCAGTTGTACCAGGTCGGTTGCCTTCGTCTTTTGCAAGCGTCACTTCCTGCTCAGACGTCTCACCGGTTTCCTTGTTACGAACAATTTTTATTGCTGTGATGGGCACAATCTCATCATCAAATTTACCTGCCTCTTGAGCTGCGGCGGTGCGCTTCTGTGATTCGGCCGCATATTCATCCTGCGCCTCTCGACTGATTGAGTAGGTCTTGGCTACGTGCTCGGCCGTTAATAGCATGGGCATATAGCCATGCTCGGCAACAGCCAGAACATTCGGATCCCTTTCCGCGGCAACCCATTCCATATACTGCTTCTGCACGCCGGATATATTGTCCTGCCCGCCGGCTACGGCAACATCTTGTCCATCTATCATGATCTGCTTGGCAGCGGTCGCTATTGCCATCAAACCGGAGGAACATTGTCGGTCCATGGTTTGTGCGGCCACAGTTACCGGCAATCCAGCTGCCAGGCTTGCATAGCGCGCCACGTTCATGCCGGCGGTACCTGCAGTAAGTACGGCGCCAATAATCACGTCTTCTATTTCTGCAGCATCAACGCCGGACCGGGTCACTGCGTGGGAGATAGCGTGTCCCATCATCGTGGGGGACTTGATGTTGTTGAGTGAGCCTCGGAAGGCCATGCCAATAGGCGTACGGGCGGTGGATACAATTACGGCTTCTTTCATCAGGGTAGGTCTACATTGCGCGGTGTGCGCAGATTATACCCTTGGTAGCAGCACCGGTCCTTTGTCAAGAAAACTGACACTCACGGCATCTTTTCCTGATACGGCGCATCGACATCAAACACCACGAAAATCTGCCCCACGCTGGTATCCACTCTGTATTCCATGTGAGTGCCCACGTAGGTGGCCGTTTCAACACGGCCCTCCAGCGTATTGGCAGTACCCGGTGGTAACAGGCGAATACGGGTCGGCCGCACTGCCAATCGCCGAGTGCCTGCACGGGTATCGCTAGTGGGAGTATTGATACGCATCTCGCCCACCTGTACGGAAGCAACACCGCCCTGCACGTCCTCTACGGTCACCTCGAAAATATTGGCCTCACCGATAAAGTCCGCTACAAACTCATTGGTGGGCGTGTCGTACAGCTCTCTTGGTGTGCCTATCTGTGCAATCACCGCATTGTTCATGACAATGATCCGATCAGACACAGCCAGCGCCTCTTCCTGATCATGTGAGACGTAAACAACCGTCAGTCCACGTTTGGTCTGGATATCACGGATGTCTTCTCGTACCTGCCTGCGCAGCTTGGCATCCAGATTAGACAAAGGCTCATCAAACAATAGAACCTGAGGCTCCAGCACCAGGGCACGGGCCACAGCCACACGTTGCTGCTGCCCACCCGACAACTCACTCGGGTACCGCCCACCAAAACCTGTCAGCCCAACCAGCTCCAACCCGACATTGGCACGTTCCAGCACTTCAGATTTGGACTTTTTCGAAATACGTAAACCATACGAGACGTTCTCAAGCACCGCCATGTGCGGAAACAAGGCATACGATTGAAACACCATTGATACATCACGATCGGTCGCCGGTAACTTGGTGACATCGGTATCGCCAATCATGATGCTACCTTTTGTAGCCATCTCCAGCCCGGCAATCATGCGTAGCGTGGTGGTCTTGCCGCAGCCTGATGGCCCCAGCAATGTCACAAGCTCACCGGCTTCTACTTTGAGCGACACGGCATCAACAGCGGTCACGTCTGTGCCGTATACCTTGCTCACCTGTTTTAATTCAACCGAGGCGGCATTGCTGCTGATGCTGGTAGTGCTCATAGTTTCGGATCCATTTACACATTGGTGCGTGACTGCGACAGTCCCCGCCCTGTCTTGCTACGACCCGCCACTAACTGCATCAGCGCCACCACTGTGAGCATGACCACAATCCATAGACTTGGCGCGGTCAGCGCCGTCCTGCAACGACGTCAAGATTGTGCACCCGGCCCGCGTAACCGAACCGATATTCGCTGCAGGTTGCATTTTGGGATTTTTTTCCTTAATATTATTATTACGCATTACGCATTACGCATTACGCATTACGCATTACGCATCTCTTATCACCGTCTTTTACAATCCAACTCCCGAGAACCAGCAATCATGTCTTTATCCTACAAAGCTCTGGCAGTGCTACCTGTCGCCATCGCTCTGCTGACAGGCTGTAGTAGCTCGGACGACACTCCGGCTAATGAAACAAGCAGCCCGAGCATGAATCCCGGTCCTTCCCCTACGGTGCTGACGACGTACGATGGGGAGTTTCTCAAGGCCTGCGCCACTGACGACCCTGCAGATCCTTCAGTGGGTTCGGAAGTTGTGAGCATTACAATTTCGGGCGATACCGCGGTATCTCGCACGTTCAATTACAGCGATGCTGCTTGCCAGACACCAGGCACGCCGGCAGAGATTGTTTTTGAACTATCTGTTGCCTACCCCGGTGACACTGTTGAAACCCTGCAAGGGTCCGCTGATGCAGTGAACGTTACCGTTGAGAGCGTCACTCTGGATGGACAAATGCCTACAGCTGAAGAGCAAGCTCGGTTAGTGGCGACAAACACCTACGCCACTCAGTACGACATCTTTCTACTCCAAGACAGCTCACTGTTCTCAGGCGATACAGACGGTGAGCTTGATGGATCCTCTGAAGAGAATCGGCCAGACTCACTGGATCCCGAACCAGCCATACGCCAGTAAACAATCTGATTGATCTCAAGTTTCAAGCTTTCGCGCAGAAGGAATTGCGCGATTTTTAAATAACGCAAAGCAAAACCCGCCGGCAACACCCGCCGCGCACTGCAACAACAGGCCAACAATTCCTCTGGCACCGGCAATAGGGGTAATGGAACCCAGCTCTTTCATGCTGTACAGCATGACCCACATGGCCAGCCCGCCGCCAACTGCAAACAGCACATCGCGCTGCCCCACCGTGAACCGGCCAACTACAGACATCACGCTAAACGCGATGGCTAGTCCGACGGCTATGACAGCCAGATACAGGTACAGGCCCAGCCAGTCACCCACTGCCACGCGTAGCCATTCACCCATACCAACTGTTACGCCCAAGTCGCGCAATCTGCTGATGACCTGTTGCGTATGAGCTACGCTTGCCAGTGTGTACGTAACAAGCGTTGCCACGAAGAACGATAGCAACACTCGCAAAATACCAGAGCCCGAAAACTTCATGCAGATATCCCGTCTATTGTTGCTCGGCCTGACCCTGTTGGGTACTAGCGCAAGCTTATGGTCAGCTGACTACCGTGAGCTTGAAGAATCAGACTACAGCATAGCGGTTATAGCCAGCGGGCTTGATCACCCCTGGTCTCTTGCTTTCCTGCCTGATGGACGATTGCTCGTCACCGAACGCACCGGTCAATTGCGACTGGTGGAAGACGGCGTGGTATCTGATCCTGTGTCGGGCGTACCTGAGGTATTCGCTCAGAGTCAGGGTGGACTATTCGATGTTGTGCTGCATCCGGACTATGCGCAGAACGGCTGGATTTACCTGAGTTATGCACACGGTGATGATGAAGCCAATACCACACGACTGGCGCGCGCGAAGCTGGATGGTAACGCACTGATTGAGCTTGAAGTGTTGTTCACCGCATTACCGATGAAGAACACACCGGTTCATTACGGTGGCCGCTTTACCTTCTTAAGTAGCAACACGCTGCTACTGGGTATTGGTGACGGATTTGACTATCGGGAAATGGCACAACGCCTCGATAGCCATACAGGTTCGTTTGTGCGTCTGAACGATGATGGCAGCATACCTGCCGACAATCCGTTTACCGATGCACAGGAATCGCAGGACGCCATCTGGAGTTATGGGCACAGAAATCCGCAAGGTATCGTCTACGATGAAAACAACGACGTGGTGTTCGCCCATGAACATGGACCCGCCGGTGGTGATGAGTTGAACATCATCATGCGCGGTATCAATTATGGATGGCCCATTGCTACACATGGGCGGGACTATTCGGGTGCCGCTATCTCACCGTTTACTGACTATCGAGGTACGCGCCAACCCCTGTTGCACTGGACGCCATCCATTGCACCTGCCGGCATGGCGCTGGTCACCGGTATGGCCTTCCCGCAGCTTGAAGGCGATCTTCTGGTTGCCGCTTTGAAGGCGCGTGAAGTCAGAAGAGTTCACATCAACGCAGACGGAGTCGTGAAGCAGCAAAGCCTGTTCAGTGATCTGGAGCACCGCATGCGCGATGTTCGTGTAGCCGGGGATGGCAGTCTCTACCTACTGACAGATTCAAGCGCAGGGCAGATACTGCACGTAACGAGCAAATAGCAGTGTATCTGCCCTCCCCAGACACCCTATCCGTTTACGTCTGCCGGCGGCTGTAACTCTTCGTCTTTGGCATCAGGGCTATCCACCACAACGTTCTTCACCGCTGGGTTGGCCGTTGTATCAGCATCCCTAGCGGGCAATGATTCAGCACTGTCATCAATCAACTCCTCTGAGACCTGTGGCAGCCATGGATCGTTGAACGTCGGTATAGCCTCACCGCTCTCGACCGCGCGAGAGGCTGCCTGATAAGTGTGCTTGAGCAGATCATGACGCGGTGTCATGTTCCATTGAAAGTACGGATCAGGGGTTCGCCAGTTCTCGCCGTAGGTTGCCGCCAGCAATTCATCAGGCTTATTGGGTACCAACACGGTCTCACCCGATAGCGAGGCAGACTGCAATGGCAGTACGAGGTCTCTTTCACAGACGTGTGCCAGGTTATAGGAACACAGCTCACTGGTGGATTTACGGTAGTAGAACAGGAAAATATCTACAGCGGGTATATCCGGCAGGTAGAGATGAAAATTGCCGAGATGGCTGCCGGATGTGGCAATGTTATAGCCACGTTCACGCAGTACACCCACGATGCGATAGTAATGTTCTGCCGCTTCCGCAGGGGTATCAGCATCCACGAGAATACCAGCGTCGAAGTCATCATCATGGGCAATGAAGTCACCCGTTCGCACCTGACCCAGTAATGCGCCATAAGCCACAAACAGATCTGATACACCGACTATACCGGCAATGGCCTGACGAGCCTGCTCATAAGACTGGATGATTTGCTTACGCCAGTTAGCATCATCCGCCGGCGGCTTGAACAGATACCCAGCCTTTGCACTCACCCTATAACCCTGTTCCAACTGAGAGACCAGTGACTTGTTACCAGAACCGAACGCTGCCGGCTGCTCCACATCAATCTGCGTTTTACACGGTAAGATCACATTGACTGTGTAGTCTTCAGGCATGGCGGTAATCAGACAATGAGCCGGCCTGAATATGAATTTACTGCCTTGTCCGTCTGCGGTAGGTACCAGAGGTACGTAGGTCAGATGTGTACTGTCCACTCTGATCTCCACCAGACCTTCTGTGGGCTTTGTGCAAACGCCGTGTAACCATTTCTTGTCATCCACACGTAGTGTGGCAACCGGTACCTCGACGGCTTCGGTTGTGGTGCTGTCAACCAGCCTCAAATGAGCACTGGAACTTGGCGAGGCTACGAAGCGTCCCACATGCGGATCTTCACTCTTGTATCGGGCGTAGCCCGTGCCTTCGCACGCATACGTGCATTCAAATCCCGCGTTAGCCAGTGTGGCCTTGAACTCCTCTGCGCTTTGGAACCTGCGAAAGTGCGAGGTACCGAATTCCTTGACACCGTCTTCGTCGCCATCAAGACGAAATTCGAAAAACAACGTACTGTCATTGTGCAGTACTTTTGCCAGCGAACTCAGCATGATCAGCTGATCCGCCTCCGTAATTGCATGCTGAAAAAATCGCGAATACAACACAACAGGCTCACTAAAATCCACTACGTAGCGCAAGGATTCTACCGCATCGATAATCGATGTTTCCACCGCCGCAAAATTGTGTCTCGCCATTGCAAACTTCTGCAATTCATCGCAAATTACCTGGTCAGAAACAGTGATCGAATGTCCCATCTGGTGAAAGAATCTCGAATCCCGGCCGTTGCCACAACCGAACTCTATGATCCTGGCATCGTTGGTACCAAGCCATGATTGTACAAAAACAGAAAACTGTGACGGAAAAGTGGGGACTTTTGAATCCAAATAGATGTTTCGCCAGTAATCTATGTTTTCAAGCATGTTCAGGCTCAGGGTAGTCAGCTGCTAGGCACACGGGCGTCGAAGCAGCTTACGTGCCACGCCTGGGTACAACATTTGTACCTGCAAACCTTGTAATCCGTCTCTTCGGGCTCGTGGCAGGCTATTTGCAAGAGCCGCTCGGATGCTTGCAAGACTTCAGTACCACATCATTTCCGATCTATCATGTTTATCGGTCATGAGAGTCACCACCATGTTACCCCCCCCTTGCATCTGTGTACGCCTCGGCGTCGTAATTCCGGCCGTGTTCGGCAATCCGTCGTGCATGTAGTCACGTCCAATCGAACGGAGAATTTCTTAATGTTAGAACGAAGGTTTATTCCTGTCATAGCAGCAGCTCTGGCGCCAGCGTTGTGCGTGCTGGCCGCAACACCCGCCACCGCTTCCAGTCATCGCGAAGCACCTTACGTCACTCAGCAGCCCAAGATCGATGCCACTGATTTCTACGCTTTCAACAGCTATGAGTCTGGTCGTGACGGCTATGTAACCCTGATAGCCAACTATGTCCCCCTGCAAGATGCATACGGCGGTCCTAACTACTTCACCATGGACCAGAACGCATTGTATGAAATCCATATCGACAACGACGGCGATGCCGTTGAAGACCTGACATTTCAGTGGCGCTTTGATAATTCACTGGCTGGCGATGACGGTGTTGCACTGGACATCGGTGGAACCATGGTCAAGATTCCACTAAAACTAGCCGGCGGTATCAGTGGTGAAAGCCAGGCTGCAGCCAATACCAGCGAATCGTATTCACTGTCCATGGTTGCTGGCAATCGTCGAACCGGCACACGTACTCAGGCTACCGACGCCACTGATGGCGCGGCCACGTTTGCAAAGCCACTGGATTTCTACGGTGACAAGACATTCGGTGGTGCGGACGGTTACTCAAACTACGTGAATGCATTGCATAATTCACAGGCCCCATATCACAACGTAATGCTCAGTGGATGCCCGGCCGATGTGCAGAGTGCTCGCGTATTCGCAGGTCAGCGTAAAGAGTCTTTCTCTGTCAATCTGGGACGCATCTTTGATCTGGTGAACTTCAACCCCATCACGATTGAAGACGATGACAGCAACAACCTGTTAGCGGACAAAAACATCACAACTCTGGCTATCGAGATCCACAAGGATTGCCTGGTTGGTGATGGTAACGGTTCGATCGGAGCCTGGACCACAGCAAGCAGCAAGCAGATTCGTATCTTGAACCCTACTGCAAGCTATGAGCGTCCGGAAGTCAGTGGCGGTGCCTGGACTCAAGTATCACGGCTGGGTGCACCACTGGTTAATGAAGTGGTCATCGGACTGACTGACAAGAACAAGTTCAACGCCAGTAGCCCGGCGATGGATGGTCAGTTTGCTGCGTATGTCACTAACCCGACTCTGCCCGCTATCATCGACATTCTGTTCAATGGCGACGGTTCGCTTAACCCTAATGGCAGTATTGCCCCGGTAAACTTCCCTCGAAATGATCTGGTTACTGCATTCCTGACAGGTTTTCCAGGTGTCAACCAGCTGAGCACAGTCACAGCCTCCGAAATGCTTCGCCTCAATACTGGCATTGCAGCAACACCCTCCGGTGAACAATCCAACCTCGGTGTTGTAGCAGGCGATCTTGCAGGTTTCCCCAACGGACGTCGTCCCGGTGATGATGTCACCGATCTGGCGCTTCGTGTCGTAATGGGCGCGCTTTGCCATAACATCGCTGTGGATCTGAACGCCGACGGTGCTACCGACGAAGCCGACAACCTCGGCCTGTGCGGTGGAGATTCCTCTGAAGAGAACGAAGCCATGGCCCCTGTCGGTGCTGTAGCACTCAAAGACGGTGCCCCACAGAACGCTTCACAGTTTGACTCAGCTTTCCCTTACCTGAAAGCACCTCTGTCTGGTAGTGATCTGTAATGAGTAGCGTCAATAGTGGTAGCTCACGCATCGTGAAACCTCTGCTTGCTGCGTTGCTCATCAGTGCATCTCTGGTTGCTTGTAGTTCTAACGATGATGACAAGGACATGGTTGAAGGCCCTGATACAGGACCCGACATGCCTGTCATAGGAACCGGTACGCTGGATCAGCTGATTGCACAGGGTGAAGACGGCACGCCGGTAAACGATGGCCTTGATCAGGTAGAAGCTGATCTTCTGACACGGTTTGGCTCCGAAGACGGCATGCCGTTTCCAGTGGGCGATACAGATACCGTTCAGACGTTGCTGGCTAACTAAGACGGCGTTTATTCGCCTGGCAGACTGTGCAGCGATGTATCATTAGCATCGCTGCACAGTGGTCTATAGGCGGGTTGAGCCCGACGCCAGCCCGCCTTCGGCCCCCTGATCGCAGGCCCAATCACCTCCCTGTTTAGCTTTGTGCATCCATCTCCACTGACGTCGCGTAGTGTCTCGTTGTCAGATAACGAATCAGATGTCTTATGACCAGCCCCCTGCAAGGTTTACCCCTTTCGTTGCACTTGATGTCATTGCACAAAATCAAGTCCAGTTTATACGCACTCGCTTTCGCCATTGTCTGGCTGCTCATCGCAAGCTCGGTGCAGGCCCACGAAAATTTGACTACCAAAGTGGACATTCTCGAAAATGAGAATAAATCCCTGGCTGTGACGGTCAATCTGTCTCTTGAAGCCGCACTGGTGTCTTTCGGGCCAGAAGAGAGTGGTGATTCCCATTCAGCTGAATTTTCTAGACTTAGCGCCTTGAGCGCAGACCAGCTAGCGTTAGAATTCGAGCCGGTCAAGGCCGAAGTCATGGCCGGTCTGACCTTGCTTGATAACAACGATGCACCCGTCAGACTCTCTCTCATCTCTGCACAAATACCAGAACCCCCTACCGACGGCAGCGACAGGCAAACCGTGTTGCGTTATGTCACCGACCCCCTGCTTGGTGGTGAAATGATTCGCACTCACTGGGGTTTGCCTATCGGTGCCTTGATCGTGCGGGCGGATGCACACGACGGCACTGAACTGATCAGCGCTTATTTACAACCTGACGAAATTACTGACCCCTTCTCCTTCAGTAATGGCTCAGCACTCTCGCAATGGTCTGTGGCAAAAGACTATCTGGTAGTGGGTTTCAGACACATTATTCCCGATGGCTGGGACCATATTCTATTTATCGTGGGGTTATTTCTATTCAGTGCAGCTTGGCGACCGCTACTCACGCAGGTGTCGGTGTTTACGCTGGCTCATTCGTTAACACTGGCGCTGGCACTCACTGGGCGAGTCAACCTTGCACCGTCCTTTATTGAGCCGCTTATTGCATTGTCTATTGTGTTCATTGCCGTAGAAAACATCCGTATCAAACAATTGCAGTCTGGCAGGCTGCTGGTCATTTTTCTGTTCGGCCTGCTGCATGGGCTCGGCTTTGCCGGCTCGATCGGTGAGATAGGATTTTCAGGCGCCACGTTTTTTACCGCCCTGCTCTCCTTCAACGTTGGTATTGAACTGGGTCAGCTCGCGGTTATCGCGTTATGCATGGTCACCGTCGGGCTCTGGTTCAGCACTCGCGCCTGGTATTTCCTGCGCGTACAGGTACCGGCGTCCATCATGATCGGCATGGTGGGGAGCTTCTGGTTTGTTGAACGTCTTACAACCTGAGTACGTTGTTTGGTCAGACTGCAGTGCGCCGAGCTGAAAGTGCCTGCAGCATGCAACGATGAATCTGCTGCTGACATTGCGCTGGGATTGAATCGATGACTGGCAGCCTACTAGCTGATCGGGTTTGACCTACGCGGTATCAGCGCAAGCAGGCCGGTGAACTGTAGCGAATTCGGCATCGATGATCTTGAAACACTGCTCGACAACTTCAATACACGTTCTGATCTGCTTGCCGAAGCCTACTTGTCGCCGGCTGCATCGTGTGTTGGCTGGCCGGAGGCTATAGAGCCTTTACTGCTGCTCATTACACGCACAGCCCCTGCATCACTTGTCAATGGTGGCACTACCGATGCGCAGACCCGCTGATCTGGTCTGACGCAATGGCAAAATTTAATGGAGGGTACTTCCTGGCCTCTTCACACCGTGGCCATGCCGCTGTATTTTAAAAGCGCAGCACCTGCGTCGACGAGCTGGTGGTGGACTTCCTGCTGAATAATCAGATATCTGCCTCAGGGGACTGTCTCGCCGATGCTGGTTAGTACGGTTTGGTAAACCGCACGCTATGACTTTAACGGCAGATAGAGCTCGGTAAGATGAGTAGTCTTGAGAATGAGCATCAACCTTAACCGAGCACCATTCATGATAGATTTGAACAATAATGAACAAAAACGATACATTCTGGCTGTACGATCTCAAGATCGAAGTGATTGGTAGCGACAAGGTGATGGTGTGTGACCATCAAGTGGGCCAGTATTTTCTGATGCACGGCGAAAACCTCATTTTCGGGCCTGATGGCAAGTTTCCGTTATACCCACTGGCGGCCCTTCTACCCCTGCTGCCTGCCAGACAACGTGAGACCAGCGAGCACGACTGGATGACCACAGATGCAGAGATAGCCTGCCCTGATCCCCACTGTGGCGGCAGGTTTCTCATCACTCGAACTGGCAAACGAGCGTTCTCGCATGCCGCCACTACCGGTTTACCTGAACACAGGGACAAGCCACACTGGACAACCGATAACGAGGACACAGACACTCAATGAGCGCCATGCGCACCGAACTTCGGCCGGGCTATTCCATCAGTCAAATCATCAAGGGCGGCTGGCAACTCGCCGGTGGACACGGCACGTTTGACCGTCGTAACGCGATAGACGACATGCTGACCTTTGTAGATCGCGGCATGACCACGTTTGACTGTGCCGACATTTATACCGGTGTGGAGGAGATGATTGGCGAGGCAATCTGCAAGCTACGACAAAGAACTGAATTCGATGTGGATCGTGACATACAGATTCACACTAAGCTGGTGCCAGATCTAAATAGCCTTGAGAGCGTTAGTCACGCTGATCTGGAACGCATCGTGGACCGGTCGCTGAAGCGTTTGAATCTTGAACGCCTGCACATGGTGCAGTTTTACTGGTGGGATCTGGCACTGGGCAATCCGCTGGAGACTCTGGACATACTCAAGACGCTTCAGCAAAAAGGCAAGATTCACTATCTGGGTTGCACCAACTGGGATCAGTTTGCCATGCAGGGCTTTATCGATGCCAGTTTTGATATGGCATCCGCACAAGTGCAGTATTCGTTAATGGATCAGCGACCTCACGGTGCGTTCTCGCGCTGGTGTTCAGACAACCGCATTCAGTTGCTGTGTTACGGAACGCTGGCTGGGGGCTTCATCACCGCTTCGTGGCTGGGCAAGAATGATCCCGGTTTCAAATTCGAGAACCGCTCGCTGACCAAGTACCGCCTTATCATCGAGGACTTTGGTGGCTGGGATCTGTTTCAGCAACTCCTGCAAACACTGGATGCGATCGGTCGTGAACACGGTGTATCGCTTTCTGTCATAGCGTTACGCTATATGCTGGATCAACCAGCGGTTGCCAGCGTCATAGTGGGTGCACGTTCTGCCGATCATATCGATCAGACTCTGGCAGCAGCTGACGTGACGCTATCATCGGCCAACATCGACACAATCACAGCTGTGATCGCACAATCCAAAGGGCCAACAGGCTCGGTCTATGAACTTGAACGTGATCGCAACGGACCACACGGCCGGATCATGAAATACAACCTCAACACGTGATGAGTGTAGCCACTAGCCACACGACTAAGGCGGTTGCAAACGCGCCTGCAAATGCAGTGGTGCACCTACAGGCAAAAACACTGACAAAGCGGTTTGGTTCACTGACCGCCGTAGATAACGTATCGCTCGACATCAACCGAGGCACTATCACAGGCTTGATAGGGCCAAACGGTGCTGGTAAATCCACCCTGTTCGATATGCTGGCCGGTGAAACTCGGTCCGATGGTGGCGAGATCGTGTTTAACGGGCAATCGTTGACACGGCTTTCTGCCGATCGCGTATTTCGCCATGGACTGGCCAGAACCTTCCAGATTCCTCAGCCATTTCCCGAGATGACTGTACTGGATAATCTGATGCTGGCCGCACCCGGGCAACTGGGCGAGACGTTCTGGGCGCCGATACTCAGACCCCGTGCCATCCAGAAGCAGGAAGAGGAGCATCTGGAGCGTGCATTTGAGGTGCTGCGTTTCACGTCACTGGACAGGGTTGCCAGCACCGCTGCAAGGAACCTGTCGGGGGGTCAGCAGAAGTTACTGGAACTGGCTCGCGTGTTAATGGGAAAGCCTGAGATGATCCTGCTCGATGAACCCGCGGCAGGTGTTAATCCCACACTCACCGCATTGCTGCTGGACAAAATTCATGCGCTCAACGACAGTGGTATCACGTTTCTGATTATTGAACACAATATGGATCTGGTGATGCAGCATTGCCATCCGATTGTAGCGATGGCAAGCGGCGACATCATCTTTCAAGGCAGTGCCACAGAAGCGCGTCACAGTCATGAGCTACTGAATAGCTACCTGGGCAGTACCGTTGACACCGGCGCTGCAGACGTATGAGCCTGCAAGCCCTCAAGGTACGCTCGGTGAGTGCTGGCTACATACGCGGTATGCCCATTATTCACAACGTCAGCATGACCACAGAAGCGGAAGAAATCGTTTGCATCGTCGGTCCTAATGGCGCCGGTAAGTCCACGCTGTTGAAAACGATCGCAGGTTTGCTAGCTGTTGAAACAGGATCGATTGAGCTGGGCTCGAAAAACATCGGTGGCATTCGTACCGATAAACTCAGTGTGGCAGGCGTTGCGCTGGTTCCGCAGTTGAACAACATTTTTCGCACCATGAGCGTTGAACAGAATCTGATTCTGGCCGCACGGCGCTACAAAGGCGATCGGCTACAAAGCCTGCAACACATGTTGTCTGTGTTCCCCGTGCTGGATGAAAAATTCAAGGCTCGCGCCGGGTCACTGTCGGGTGGTCAACGACAGTTTCTGGCTATTGCCATGGCACTGATTGCACGCCCCTCTCTGTTACTGCTTGACGAACCCAGTGCCGGTCTTGCGCCTAAGGCTGTGGACGAAGTGCTGGGAATGTTATGCAGCATAGCGCGGGAAGGTGTTGGCATACTGATGGTTGAACAGAATGTCAAAGCGGCGTTGCAGGTAGCGGATCGTGCCTATGTGCTGGCTGATGGTCGTAATCAGCACGAAGGTGATGCTCGATCGTTACTCCATGATCCGGTGCTGGGCGAAATTTACCTGGGTGCAAGACGCGAGGAGGCTCATGCTACAAAGTCTGTTTGACGGAATCCTTGTGGGCTCGATTCTGTCGCTGGGAGCGATCGGCCTGACGCTGATCATGCACATCCTGCGATTCGCAAACTTCTCACACGCCGAACTGATATCGCTGGGTGCCTATGTCACGTTGACACTTGATGCCACAATCTCCGGTATGTCCGATTTGCTGACAGAGAAGCTTCCACAGTTAAGTGTCAGCATGTCACTGATTCTGGCCATGCTGTTGGCACTGCTGATCACCGGAATCTTTGCCGCATTGATAGATGTGCTGATATTCAAGAGGCTGCGTGACAACGCAGGACCTTTGACGATGGTGTTTGCCTCATTTGGTATCGGGCTTATCGTCAGAAATGTGATTGGACTTATCTACGGGCTGAAGTCTACCCACTACAACAACGATATTGCCTTTGCCATGATGATCAGTGCTGATCCGTTGTTGCTGGTCAAGGCAGATCAACTATTCATACTGGCATTAACGCTCGTAGTGATGGTAGCGCTGCATCTGCTACTCACACGCACATCGATTGGCTATGCGTTATTGGCCGTGTCGGAAAACCCGGAACTTGCTCAGGTTAATGGCATCAACCTGGCCGCCATGGTGCGGCTCGCCTGGATGCTCGGCGGTGCTCTGGCAGCGATTGCCGGAGTCTGTTATGCCTTGAACAATCAGTTGAGCCCGGTAATGGGGCGTGACTTGGTGTTGTCCCTGTTTGCTGCGGCCATAGTCGGCGGCATTGGCAGTGTATACGGCGCAGCTCTGGGTGGATTGATTGTGGGTCTGGCATCAAGCCTTGCACTGCTATACATCCCTACCGGCTATAAACCTGCCATGCCATTTGTCATCATCCTGTTGGCTCTGTACATCAGACCTAACGGCTTGTTCGGTGAAGAGCGATGATCGGGCTGATCTCTTATCTGACCTTTTTTCTGACTATCGCATTGATCCTCGCCATAGCGGTGCTGGGTCTGAACCTGCAATGGGGTTTCACGGGTCTGTTCAACGGTGGCATCGTGGCCTTTTTCGGTGCTGGTGCCTATGGCATAGTGCTGCTCGGCGGGCCTGAGCGCGTTGACGGGCTTGGCGGGTTTGGCTTGCCGTACCCGATTGCGCTGATAGGTGGTGTGCTGTCAGCGGGCGCACTGGCACTACTCGTCGGTCTCGCCACAACAAAATTACGCCACGACTATCTGGCCATAGCGACCTTCGGGGTTGCCATTGCGCTGGAATCGGTTGCCAGAAATGCTGAGTACTTCACCGGGGGTGCCAAGGGGCTTAGCGGTTTTGAACGACCGTTTGAATCCTTTATTGGCAACCCATTCGTTTATAGCCTTGCGTTTCTGTTTGTGGTTTGTCTGTGCGTGACAGCCGTCTATTTGTTTCTGGAGACATTAGTACGCTCACCGTTCGGGCGCTTGCTCAGAGCGGTTCGGGAAAACGAACGGGCTGCAACATCACTGGGGAAATCACCACCCACAGTCCGCCTCATTTCGTTTGTTCTCGGTGCTATGATCATGGGGTTGTCCGGTGGCCTGTATGCCACGTTCTATGCCTTTATCAGCCCACAGGATCTCGCACCTGTGCTCACATTTCAGATCTGGGCCATGCTGATTGTGGGTGGCAGTGGCAACAATAAAGGCGCTATTCTGGGCACTCTGGTGGTTTGGGGTAGCTGGGTGGGCAGTGGCTGGTTGCTCGCAGCACTAGCGCCTCAGGAGTGGCAGCTGTACGCTGGCTCCATCCAGTACATTCTTATCGGCTCCATTATCGTGCTGACACTGTTAGCCAGACCCAGAGGTTTGCTGCCAGAGAAGCTGAGTCAGATGCACTACACCAGACAGCACGTACTTGCACACACCAACGCCCGGGAGGCGCCATGAAACGCAGTAGATCATTATTCGTTAGCGGCTATGCCGCATTGATGTTGGGACTGGGCTTGCTCGGTGCAAGCCTGGTACCGGTGTCCACGGCGCAGGCCGCTGATTGCACAACAAAGATCGGTGCCGTGCTACCCACCTCAGTGGATTGGGGACGACCCATTGCAGAAACAGCACAGTTTGCCGTAGACCTATTCAATGAAGCAGGCGGCGTCAAAGGCTGTGATATTGAAATGGTCTTGCGTGACACGCAAGTGGATCCGAAAATCGGTGTTGATGCTGCCAAGGCGCTAGTGGATCTGGACAAGGTGCCGGTGTTGCTTGGAGCCGTGTCCAGTGGCGTCTCCATGCCAATTCTTACATCGGTAACAGCGCCTGCAGGTGTCATGCAGATGTCCTGCTGCTCATCGTCCACCGCTTTTACCGATGTGGCTGCTGACGGTAAAACCAATGGCTTGTGGTTCCGCACATTTGCCACCACCCGTAACCAGGCGGCCGTTGCGGCAAAGCTGATTCAGGAACGTGGGTACAAAAGCGTCGGCATTTTCTACAAGAACGATGACTGGGGTCAGGATATTGGCAAGCTGGTAGCTGCAGACCTTGAAAAACTAGGCATAGAAGTCACTACCTCTGCCGCCATCAATGATGCTCAACCTTCCTACCGTGCAGAAGTCACCGAAGTACTGAAAACCAAGCCCGAGGCACTGTACATGGCCATCTACCCTACGGAAGGTATTTCGGTGATGCGTGAATGGATATCACTGGGTGGTACACAGAAGATAGTCGCCGCCAACGCGTTGAAGTCTGACGAGTTTCGTGATGCTGTTGGCATGCAATACCTGACGACGCTCGTTGGCCATGATTCGGCACCACCGCGTACCGACTCTGCAACGGCATTCGTTGACATGTACAAGGCAAGATTTGACTCCGAACCCAATGGTCCGGGATTGCCTAACAGTTTTGACGCGGTGATGATTTCACTGCTAGCCATGGAAGCTGCACCTGAACTCACAGGGGCGTCCATAGCTGCACAGGTTGCCAAGGTCACCGACCCTGAAGGTACACCGGTAAGCCCGGATGTAGACGGGTTGAAGGAAGCCATTAAACTTATCGGCGAAGGCAAGAACGTGTCTTATCAGGGTGCAACAGGCGCTGTGGTGTTTGACGAGAACGGTGACGTATCAGCACCTGCACTGGCCTGGAAATTCAACGAAGAAGGTGTCGAAGAAGTCTCCTATTTTCCACTCGCCGACGTGGATGCCTTCATCACCACATTGAGCCAGTAAACTCGCTATGAAAGACAGGCAACCGACCGATGTTCCGAGTTACCTCGGGCTGGATCGCAATCCGATTATCACGGGCTTGTGGCAGGTTGCCGATCTTGAACGCAGCGGCACTCTGCTGAACCGGGAAGCTGCCGCAGAGGAGCTGGTTGAATACGCCAAGGACGGCTTTGCCTGTTTCGACATGGCAGATCACTATGGCAGCGCCGAGCTTATTGCCGGCGCTGCCCGGGCAAGACTCCTGCAAACGAACGTCAGTTTGTCACCACCACGTTTGCTGACCAAGTGGTGCCCTCAACCCCACGAGTGCACGCCCGAGCTGGTGCGCCGCGGTGTGGATGAACGACGCAAGCGTCTGGGGGTTGAAACGATTGATCTGCTGCAGCTGCACTGGTGGACTTTCGATCATCCGGGCTATATCGACGTTATGGACACACTCATGACGTTGAAGCAGGAAGGCTGGATTCAACATATCGGTCTGACCAACTTTGATACCGATCATCTGCGCGTGCTGCAGAGCTGCGGTCATGAGATAGCCACCAATCAGGTTTGCCTGTCTGTCCTGGACGCCCGCGCATTGGGCAACATGAGTGAGCTTTGTGCTCAGACCGATGTTCGGTTACTCGCTTACGGTACGCTGGCAGGTGGATTTCTCAGTGAGAAGTGGCTCGATGAACCAGAGCCTGACCACATTGACGACTGGAGCAAGATGAAGTATCACCGCTTTATAAATGCTGCAGGCGGCTGGATTGCTTTTCAGTCGGTACTGAAAACGTTGCATGAGATTGCGCAAAAACACGGCGCTACTGTATCCAACGTAGCAACTCGCTGGGTACTTGATCAACCGGCTGTTGCCGGTGTCATCGTTGGCGCACGACTAATGGAACATCAGCACAGAGCAGCCAACAAAACTCCGATGTCCTTCGCACTTACTGACGAGGACCATGACAGCATCAACCATTGTCGACAATTCTTACAAACCATTGCAGGAGACTGCGGTACTGAATATCGCCAACCACCCTATCTGACGGCATCCGGTGATCTGAGCGATCATCTTGACACGCTACCGTCTGTATTCGAAAGCACTAAGGTTTCAGGGCACGAGAACCGTTGGCGTATCACCAGTGGTAGTGAGTACGAACCGATCTGTGGATACAGCCGCGGGGTACGCCATGGCAATCAAGTGATGATCAGCGGGACCACAGCCACACATGGATCTGCTCGCCTCATCGGTGAAAACGATGTTCATGCCCAAACGGTCTATATTCTCGACAAGATTTCAGCCAGCTTGAAAAGCCTGAATGCCTCCATGAACGATGTCATCCGAACCCGCATTTATCTGACGGATGTGACGCAATGGGAAAGTGTGTCGCGTGTGCATGGCCGCTACTTTCGCGACTGCCTGCCCGCCAATACACTGATCGAAGTCAGTAACCTTGTTGGTGGCTATGCGGTCGAGATTGAAGCTGACGCTGTAGTAGCGTGACTCAACGTTCTACGGGGTGCGTCATTGAGTGCTTTATAGCATCAGGGAAGCAATATAATCCCGACGCAATCGTATCTTATAGAGATGTCGGTCAAGCACCTTAGCCTCATCCTACCGAGTTGTTTACCATCGCGAACTATGCGCCAGCCGATAGTCGTCGAGGCATTGACCCGATTAAATCTCAGCTGACCATGAATGATCAGCAGAAGGGTAGTCTGAACCCAGCTACCCTTGGCAAAGATTAGAGCACACTTGAGCGGTAACGCTGAAAATACTCTAATTTTTAGAGTTTCGTACCGATCTCGCTGAATATGATTTCAACACGTCTGTTCGCCTGTCGACCTGATAACGTTGAGTTGTCAGCAACGGGTTGTGTATCACCCAGTCCACGGGTCTTGATTCTGTGCTGGCTGATCCCTGCCGCGATGAGCCCACTCTCGATCGACTTGGATCGCTCTAGCGATAGATACTGATTGAAAGACGGATCACCAGATGTGTCTGTATGGCCTTCCACCAATACATAGCGATCAGGATTTTCACGCAGATAGTCTGCAGCTTTTGAAATGATGCCGACCGCCTCCGGGCGAAGACTCGATTGTTCTAGATCAAACTGCACTCCGTCAAGTGTCAGACTGGGCCCTCGAGCGGTTTCAACAATTTCAATAGGCGATGCGGCCTTCTGTATCAGGATTGGCGGAGGTTCTTCCACTTTGGGATTGCTGGAACAGGCCATGACCAGGCTGGTAAGACCAGCGACGGTGATAATTTTGAGTTGATTGACTACACGCATTGTGATGTCTTTAACCTTTCGTATTTGCTTCGTTCTTTAAGGTAGCGGCAGCCTGCTGCTAGCATTAACACGAATCTTCAGAATTTACTCCAGTGTTGCATAAAATTTCCGAGTCCAGAAGCTTATAGAGCTGTACTCAACGAACTCTCGACATCTGGTCAGCTAGACGCATCACCAGATTCATGACCGTTGGTGATCTTGTCGTTAATTCCTATCCCTAACCTGTGGTCGGAAATCGGTCACGTAGTTCGGAAATTTTTCACGGAATTTATCGTACTCGAATGCGGCGGCAGCCAACATGTCCTTTGCTTCCAGACGTCGCATTTGCTGTATCCATGCATTCGGCTCGAGTCGGTATTGCGCAGCAATCAGCTTCGATGACTGTACCGTCGTTGTGAAACCGGATAAGCCGGAATCCAGTTGAATGGGCATCAATGTAATGCCTGACTGATTACCGGTCATCTCATCCATGTTGTCTGGATCCACTTCGCGGGCATTGTCACGCACCGATTCTTCCGCCACGTCGGCTGACAATACTTCACCGGCCACATCGCCCGCTGCACCGGCGACATTGTTGTCAGTTCGCGGCGGTGTGCTGGCAACTGTACGAGCAATAGCCTCAGGCTTTGTCACGGATTCAGCCGTGGTCGCTGCATCCTCGGAGGTTTTCTGAAAACGGGGTGTGGGACGCGAATGGTTCTGTGGATCAGTAGGTGCCAGTGTGGACTCAGAGGCTGTATTGAGAGAAGATTCAGGGCTACGGATTAACTGTGGGGCGATGCCTATGGCAATCATTGCAACAGCGGCAGCGGCGAACCATGGACGAAAAACAGAGCCCTTTGATGGCATTTTCTGTCTGTCACTTTCAGCGGCATGCCTTGCCTGAGAGAGAATCTGCTGGTCCAGATCCTTGGGCAAGTTAATGTTCTGCGCATCGAACAGTGCGCCAATATCTCTATCGTCAGGCGAACCATAGGGTTCTGTTCGCTTGTTCATGAATACTCCTGCAGCGTGCTGCGCAGTTTTACGACGGCATATCGCAAACGGCTTTTCACGGTTTCAACGCCGACATTGACCACGCTGGCCACTTCACTGACGCTCATTCCAGCGATGTGGCGAAGAAGCACCGCCTCTCTCTGTACATCCGGCAGCAATTGTAATGCCTCGCTGAGACTGTCCGAGCGTTGAGTAAGGCTGGCTATCTCATCGGGCATGAGTGGCATGGCAAACAACGATGATACGTTAGTGTACGTGTCATGCATTTCAGACGCTGCGGTGATAGGTGGAACTCTCTTCTGTGCCCGATAATGATCAATGACACGATGGCGGGCAATCCTGTAAAGCCAGGCATTAAAAGGTGTGCCGGGCTGAAAGCTGCTTCGGTTCTTGACCACTCGTAACCAGACGTCCTGGTAGTGCTCGCGTGCGATGGCCTCATTGCCACAACTGTTCAACAGAAATTGAAACAAGGCCCGACGATGCAGCGCATACAGCTGCTCGAAGGCAGCCACATCCCCTGCAGCGTAAGCCAGCATCAATGCGTCATCATCGCTGTTTATGCGCCTTCTCCGGTTTGAGGCACATCAGGTTACCCTTCTTCCTGGAGAGCAATTCCGTTTGCAGCGCGCTGCATTCGATCAAGGCTTTCGGCCATGTCCACCAGGCGAACAAATTCGGCACGGTAACCATACTCATCATCTCCTGTGCTGTTTTTAGCCAGATCGCGGACATCTTGGTAATCAAATGCATCCATTGGCGGATAACTTCTGAGTAGTTGTCCCAGTGCAGCTACGCTGGCAGAAAAACGGAAATTTGCAGACGGCTGTCCAGCTTGCTCGACCAGTAGCCTATCGTGGACCGCCTCACTGATCAATCGACTCTGTTGCTCACCGGGCAGCTTGTACCGCAATCGTATCTCTGCCAGCTCATCGTTGTATTCAGCCGTGTGAGATGATCCAGGTTGCTTGTACCGCAGTGCCGGAATCTGTTCACCACCTTCACCACGCAGAGCTACCTCATACAAGGCTGTCACTGTGTGGCCTGCGCCTATGTCTCCAGCGTCTACCTTGTCATTATTGAATTGCTCACGGGTTAACAGCCGGTTGGTATAGCCGATCAATCGGTATTCACTGATTCTCTGCGGATTGAATTCAACCTGTATTTTCACGTCACCCGCTATACGCATCATGGTCGAGTAACGCTCGTCAACCAGCACTTTACGGGCTTCGGCCAGTGTGTCGATATAGGCATAAGTACCATTGCCGGTATCTGCAAGCTGCTCCATCAGGTGGTCATTGTAGTTTCCGGTGCCGAAACCCAATGTGGTTAATGCAATACCGGATTCACGCTTCTGACTGATGAGTTTTTTAAGTGCTTCAGTATCACTGATGCCCACATTGAAGTCACCGTCAGTGGCCAGGATGACTCGGTTGACCCCGCCTTTGATGAAGTGTTTAGCGGCCAGCTTGTAAGCCAGTTGTATACCTCCCGCACCGTTGGTAGATCCACCTGCTTGAAGACGCAACAGTGCACTATAAATAGCCGCCCGCCGATTACCAGCCGTGGGTGGCAATGCCACACCCGATGATCCGGCATACGCCACGATGCTCACGGTGTCGCGTTCGTCCAGCTCGTTAGCCAGCATGCCTATAGACGATTTCAGCAGACCCAGTTTGTTCGGGCTGTTCATGGAACCGGAAACATCGACTAGGAAAACCAGATTGGCAGCCATGCTGTCGGTGTGAGGGGGTACGAAGCCTTTAAGACCAATATGCAGCAATTTCGTCTGAGCATTCCAGGGGGTAGTTCCCAGCTCGGTGACGAGCGAGAAAGGCTGCTCAACGGTAGCCTCAGCAGGGTAATCATAGGAGAAGTAGTTCAACATCTCCTCTACACGCACGGCATCCGCCGGTGGCAGACTTCCCTGTTGCAAATAACGCCTGATATTGGAATAGGAGCCTGTATCGACGTCAATGCTGAATGTAGAGACAGATTCGTTGTCAGTCTGCTGTACTTCATTGTTGTCGAGTGCCTCGTACTGCTCGTGCGAAAGTCTGGTTGTCGGGACAGGCAGATAATGACTGGCAGGCACTGCGCCTGAATCAGCAGACGCATCCCGCCTGAGCTTTTCCATCGCCTGCGACGTTAGCCTTACTGGCATGGTAAAGGCGTCAGAGCTGTACGCCGCAGTCTCATCCGGTTTAAAGTCTGGGAGCAGGGCTTCCTGCACGCCGGCATCTTCGGTTGTACAGGCTGTCAGCAACAGCGTGGCGGTTGTGGCAGCAAAACATAGCGCGGTAAACGGGTGGCGTGTCATGACGAAACTCTCAATCGTGTAGTCAGTGGCGCGTCCAGCCAGAGTTCATGGCACCTGCGAACTCGTGATACTTGACTGGGTGTGACTACAAGACCGACGGCGATGCGAAAACGGGGTTAAATAGTTTCAGACGGTATAATCGAATTGGCTGAATACGGCAAGTCATCGGCGAAGCCCACCATGCGACTGCCACCACGCGCGTTGGCACAAACACCATTGAGTGTGCCTAATGCAAGCGGCGCGGTGAAGCGCAGGCAACTGTCCTCCGTTGCGCTGATCAGATCCACGCATCGCTTGGGCACATTACGACGTGCGTAGCAAAAGTGACCAACTTTGCTCGCATGCGAATTCAACGATCCTGAGCACTTCCGTGTGTAAGTAACCCACTTTATTACGCGACTACAGCACATTCTCCATCTGAGGTAGCGTAGTTCTCTAGGCGGACCACATCCCATAACGCCAAACCCGACACGTTGTGAGCGTATACGTAGTCGTCTTACTACTTGTTGACAGGAATATGGCCGATGAATGTAGGTGGACAACCTACCCGACTTTTATCGACTCTTGCATGTGCACCCTGAGGCACCTGTTGCTGTTATCAAGGCCAGCTACCGTGCCTTGATGCAGAAGATGCGTCTGCACCCGGACCTTGGGGGCGATGCGGCGGTTGCACAGCAACTCAACGAGGCGGTTGCAACGTTGTGTGATGCCAGCAAGCGTTTGCAATACGATGTGCTGCGCAGCGCTATAGACAACAGAACAAATAACCCTGAGCCAGGTGGCACGCCCTCAGCAGACTCACCCGCCAATACTGGCGGCAACGATTCAGCAGACACTCAGCAGCATTCGCAGCGTAACAACGGTCAAGCAAACACTCAGTATCAATCAGCGCAAGGTTCCTGGGACACCAGTCACCCCAACGCATCAGCAACTGACAATCGTGTCTTGCTTCCTGTCAAGCCAGGCTGCCCGTTTTGCAAAGCCGTCTACCCAGCTAACTCGGCTGATGCAAAGACCTCGTCTGCGGATGTCTATGACAACACTCGACGATGCTACAGCTGTCATGGAGCAGCCACACCGGTCAACAAGCTGATCGATAGCGGTAAGGACGATTTACGCAAAATGTACCGGCATGATCACACAACACCGGTGCTAATCTGGACCCAGTGGCCAACCGAGGCGCCAGTCACCGCACGCATGACTGACTTGTCTATCGTGGGCTGTGCGCTGGAAAGCAACACCAGCATAGTCGCAGGTACCGTCGTATTGCTCGACTCCCCTCTGCTTAACGGTATCGGCAAGGTGCACCACTGCCGACCTTGCGTCGGTACTCAGTGCTTTTCTGCAGGGCTTGAATTCCTGACTCTGCAGATAACCGCAGATCCAGGCGCCGTTTTGTCAGTGACCGCCTGATCAACAACCGGCAACTGACACACTCCCATGCGTTATCCGTTGATCAGAGCGCTGCGGTGGTCAGGCTAACGTCAACACCGGCACCGGCATTCCCACGCGAATCTAAAGGCCGGATCGTGTACACATAGCGGGTATCAGGCTCAAGCCCGGAGTCAAAGAAGCTTTTACCGTCGCGGCTGTCAATCAGCTGATTATCACGCTCTATCTGATAGGCAACCACGGCACTGCCTCCGTCTGCAGGCACCCAGAAAACTTCAAGCGCCGAGCTTGAATAAACAAGGCCGATTAACGAGGCTACAGCCGGAGGACCATTATTCACGACAGACATATCTGCAAAGCTGCGTGTTTTCAGCGTTATGCTTTCCGCACTACTGGTGTTGCCTTTGTCATCGAACGCTCTTACAGAGTATTCATAGGTGGTATCCGATTGCAGCCCTTCCTGGAAAAAACTGCGCCCATCCGTGGTTGCCACAAGCTCATCATTGCGCAGGATATCAAAGCCCGTTGGTAGAGCCGACTGTTCAGACACCGCCCAGAAAAGCTCCAGTGCCGATGCCGAGTAGACACTGCCGCTAAGCTCTTGCACGTTTGAAACGCCCGGTCCACCGGTAGCGTCTGTCCTGAGCGTAATCGTATCTGACACTTGCAGATTGCCTTGCGAAAATCCCTCTACACGATAGAGATACTCGGTGCCCTGCTGCAGCGTGTCATCAAAGTAGCTGACAGCATCGGTGGACGTCAACAGCACCCCGTTTCTATAAACGTCATAGCGTTCCATATCCGACTGCCGATCCCAGAAAAGTTCGATGGCACTCTCAGAGTACACTTGAGCGCTCAACTGGAAGGCAATCTGAGTCTGTGTACCTGACGATATCGCAGCCAGCACAGGCTCATGATCGCTACCCACTATGGATGACGAGAGCCTGGGAAAATCGACATTCACGTTGACGTAGTCAGCAAACGACAGGCCTTTTAGAGAAGAGCTAACGAAGATATGATCCAGCGCCTGTGAGTTACCCTCGAAGATAAACGAATACGGATCTTCACCGGCTGTGCCTATCAGGTTAAACAGGATGGTATTTCCTCCTGCCGCAGGTAACACCTCTACCAGCTCATCCGTGAAATCAAACGTATTCAGATCTCCCAGCACCACCACATTGGCGGCCTCGTCTTGTGCAAGTGTTACTTCAACCAGCTGATTCATGGCAAGCGACTGGGCGGCCCGGTTTTCTTCGCCTGCCTGTATGAACGGCTGCGGCCCACCGAATATCGGGCTCGAGCCAAAGCGTGAAGAAAAGTGATTGTTGAATACGGTAAATCGCTCACCGTTAAAATCGAATATCGCTTCCAGAGGATCTCTCGAGGTATCGAAGGCTGTGAATGCGCTCACGCCCCGTAGTTGCAATACATCACGCGTTAAACCTTCCACGCTGATCAGTGTCACGCGTGCCGGGTTATAGAGAAAGGCATTGCGGATATTGCCCAATGATGACCCGCCAAAAGTATCCACATCATCGCGATTGTCATCGTTGGTCTCCACCAGCGGATCTACCGTTACACCGATGTACTCCACACCACCGGCTGACACGATGGTATCGACCAATCGTTGCAATGTCAGTGAAGCATCCAGTACGCCTGCACAAGCAGCGCTATCGTTGCGCGGGCAGTCTCCCACGTCACCGTTGTTATCCTGAATTTCCTGCAAGGCAATGATATCGGGCTGTTGAAGATTGTCGACTATCTGTGCGGCTATCAGTGAGCGCTGGTCATCGTCTGCATCCGCACCGCTGAGATTCAATACGTTGTAACTGGCCAGTGTAAGGGTAGTTTGGTCGGCGCTAACGAAGGTTGTTTCAGACTGCAAATCACCTTCATTGACACGCACAGGCCCGACAGCCAGAACCTCAAAGTTACCGAAGCTATAGCTCATGATGCCGGTGACCGAACCCAGCGTGTCGCCCACCTTGATGGCCGGGTAATCGGTACTGCCAAACAACGTACCGTCGAACTGAATCTGCATGCGCTCAGGTTGCTGGTCTCCGCGGTTGTCAAGATCCGGCTGCAGGGTGATGCCACCACGAGACGTTCTGGCATCCACCGGACTGATATCAGAGCCGCCGTCGGCCAGCACGAATACTTCGGCGCTGAACGTACCAAACTGGCGGATACCGGATATCGCTACCGGGTCGACAACAAGCACGCGCATGCCTTCGAGTGACTCATAAAAATCAATACCGTCGATTTCCGGGTTGAACGGTGTGGAGGCAGCGTCGGTGGCGTCCTGCAGGTTGATACCACCTGTGATTTCGCTTTCGCTGATGACCACATCGGTTGGCGGCAGGCGCCCTTCACTACCGATTACAGTGGTAGCGGGCAATGCGCTATCCAGCACAGACTCCAGTAACTCAGCATCCACCAGTGTGGTCACCGACAGATTGCCACTTGCGGCTCCACCACCAATAACCTCAGCAACGGTGGCAGATAGACGGATATGACTGCCGACGGTTGGTTTTTCGTCGCGTTCCGCCACATAGATGCCATCGGATGTGGATTCGTTGTCGTCGCCTGCCACGTCCTGCAGGTAGTAGCCACTAAAGGCCACGGCCGTTACTACACCGCACGTTTCCAGAGTCTCATCAACCAGAGACGATACATGACCCGCACCCTGAATATTGTAGATCGGCGTGACACCGATACAATCGGGTTCCGCCTGAACAGCAGCACTGGCGTGAATGGCTCCAGCAGCAACCAGAGCAACAACGTAAGGGCGATATGACATGATTCTGAGTCTCGGCAACGGGGTGCTTGAAGTGTACCCCGACTTTGCCGTTCACAGTCACGGGCTGCTAGCCGACCCGCATTCTACTCATACAAAAAGTCAGCTAGAGCGGCACCCAACCCAGCTGACGAGTACCCGGGGTCGGCTGAGTCTTAAAACCATCGTGCGTATCTGAACTGAGATTCACCATAACCCACAGCCCGAAACGATTGCAGACGCAAGCATCCATAACCTGCAACGTGGCATTGATGGCCGTGTCACGCAGGCGCTCACCGCTGGGCGTGTGATAGACGATGCCATCCCAGTTAGCGACCAGCTTGGTGATGGCGTTCATCACCAGAAACGCATAGGGCTTGTAGCTCAGCGAATCGTTGTGCTCTACCCATTCAAGCCTATCGGTGCTGCTTTTATGATCTCTGGAAACAGCCACGAAATCTGCCGTTGATTCGTCTGGATAGACACGCTCGCTGGGATCTACCTGATAGTAGATAGCATCGTTATCGGCGTGTTTGAACTGATAAACGGCCATACTGAATGCTCTGGCGCCATCCATACCGGACAACTGTCCAACAGCGCGACGAGGCTGTGCATGATGCGCATCGAGCTGCACGGGGGAGAACGGCAGTGTGCTGTTGAGTTTTATTTTCATGGGTGTATTCAGCGATGTCTCTTTGTCGTTGACCTATTTAACGACAATGCTGTGCTTGGTTGAGGGCTGTAATCCGGTTGAATTCTGATCAATTCTGACCGTGTATGCGGTTAACAATAGTGACTATTGGCTGGTAACCTGCGTCAGCATGCCGCGGTGCCGATAAACTATAGTCCACTTCTCGCGAGTTACACGGCAGCCTGCATAGCCCCCCCCCGGTGCTACGCATGGCGCGCAACTTGCGCTAGTCTGCCAGAGCGGGTTTGCAAAGCCCCCCTTTCCGCCCGAAACTCAGCACAGACACACCCTCATGATCGAATCGGTAGCGCTTACAGTGGAAATGGCCATCGTGCTGTTCCTGCTTGCTGCCACTGTCTATCTGTTTGCATTTTCGGTAGTGCGTGTCGATGTCGCTGCGCTGATCATCATGGTCACGCTGGGTCTGGCGTCCAAGGTACCAGGCATAGAGCCCATCCTGGATCTCAAGGAGTTGTTTTCCGGTTTTTCCAGTAACGCTGTTATCTCCATCATCGGCGTGATGATTATCGGCAAGGGGCTGGATAAAACCGGCCTGATGAGCCGCCTGGCCCAAGTGATACTCAATATCGGCGGCAAGACAGAATCGCGCATCAGCCCTCTGATGTCTGGCATCGCCGCACTGGCGTCCAGCTTCATGCAAAACGTGGGAGTGGCCGCACTGTTCCTGCCGGTGGTCAGTAAGGTTTCCTCACGTACCGGCATACCCATGAGCCGGCTACTCATGCCAGTAGGCTTTTGTATCATTCTGGGCGGCACTGCCACCATGATCGGATCGAGCCCCCTGATCCTGCTCAATGACCTGCTGCTGTCATCCAACAGCAAGCTCACCGAATCTCAACAGATGCAGCCATTCGGTCTGTTTGCCGTGCTTCCTATCGGGCTGGCATTGAGTGTTACCGGGCTACTGTATTTCATGCTCGCCGGTCGTTTCATACTGCCTAAAGCAGATCCCGACTCACAGAGAACGTCACGAACAGACGATTATTTCCAGCGTATGTACGGCATCAGCGGAGAACTGCTAGAAGCCCAAGTGACGGTAGACAGCCCAATGGTGGGCATGAGTATCCATCAGATAGAGGAGACTTATCAAAACACGCCGTTCATGCTGGCGCTGTACAGCGGTGATGTGGTGAAAGTACCGCCAGATCGAGAGGAAACAGTCTGGGTAAATACCCGACTGGGCCTGCTGGGTGATCGCAAGCAGGTCGAGGCGTTCTGTCTGGAATACAACTGGACACTGCTGGGTGAGCCGGAGCGCTTTTCCAAAGTGCTAAACCCTCAGTACAGCGGCATTGGCGAGATCGTTATTCCCCCGGCTTCCTCACTGGTTGGCAAGGCTATCGGGGATATCAAGCCGCGGCGGAGCTTCGGCACAAACATCATGCAGATTTACCGGGCCGATCAGATCATCAGGACCGGTTTTCGCGATACCGTACTGCATTCGGGCGATACGCTGGTGGTGCATTCTAGCTGGAAAGACTTGCACAAGCTCAAGAGCAATCGTGACGTGGTGGTTGCTACTGAGGTCAAATACGAGGACGTACGAACGCACAAGCTGCGGCCTGCCATCTTCTACTTTGTGTTGTCACTGGTTCTGTTTCTACTCACTGATACCTTGTCCATTTCACTGCTGGCCGGTGCATTGGGCATGATCCTGTCTGGTGTGCTCACCATTGATGAAGCCTACGATGCGGTTAGCCTGCAAACCGTGTTTCTGCTCGCCTGCCTGATTCCGTTGGGCATTGCCGTTGACCATTCGGGTGCTGCCATCTGGATAGCCATTCATCTACTCGACGTCATCGGTGATGTGCCCATCTGGGTCATGCAGATCGTTGTGGCAGGGCTTGCCACCTTCTTTACGCTGGTCATGTCCAATATCGGCGCTACGGTATTGCTCGTACCGCTGGCAGTGAACATCGCTGTGACTATAGGCGCAGACCCTGCCATGTTTGCACTAACGGTTGCTATTTCCACCTCTAACGCCTTTCTGATTCCCACCAATCAGGTCAATGCGCTAATCATGGGCCCGGGCGGATACAGCGTAGCCGACTTCATGCGGGTGGGCGGCATCATGACGGTGCTCTATATGGTGGTGAGCCTGCTGGTAATGAATTTCGTCATGTAACGTGGTACCACGCATGCTGCGCTAACCGTACGCCACCACAGTAGCGATGCCGCAACGGGCGAGCTGTGCAATACTCTGCGGGGATGACGCACCACCTGTTGCCAACCCTATGACGCCAGTCTCTCAAATGTCAGACCGTGTCAGCGATCAATTGCTCCAGATCTGCTGTCGCAACAGTGCAAGAGCGGCACTACCTCTCTCGCTCGCCATTTTTCTGACGCAATTTCTGCTGAGCAACAAGGTGGACAACACCCTGCTGGGCTACTGGACACTAGCCAGCTGCTCTGCCGTTCTTTTGCGTGTCATCCTGCTGAGATACGTTAGTCGGCAGGCGGCGCTCAAGCCAACGCGTAAACGTCAGTTTGCAATACTGCTTACTTTGATTCTCGGCTGCACAATTGCGACGGTTTTCTACTTCTTTGAGTATGTCGGCACTTTCGAACGTGCCATGCTGACCGCTATCGTACTCGGCTTGTGTACGGCCTCCCACAGTACCAACTTTGGTTACCGCCCCTTACTACTCAGTTATATAGGACCGTTACTGGGCACACTGGCCATTCTATGGATGTTCAATCTGGATCAGCTGGTTCACCCGTTGATGGCATTTTGCGTAGGTGCCTCAGTCTTGATTGTCGGCAACACTTTACTCACTAACGGACAATTCATGTTCGATGCGTTTGCATTGTCTATAGAGTCATCCATCCAGCTTGAAGAGCAATCCAGTCGCCTGTCTGAAGCACTGCATTTTGCCGAACAGGCCAAGCTGGAGGCCGAGGCCAGCAGTCAGTCCAAGACGCGTTTTATCGCTGCTGCCAGTCATGACCTGCGGCAGCCGGTGCATGTGCTCAATCTGTTTGGTGCTGCTTTGGAGCATGCCAGCCTGGATGATAAATCGCGCGACATTGTGGACAATATGAACATCGCTGTAACCTCGTTATCGTCGCAGCTCAACGCCCTGCTGGATATTTCCGAGCTGGACTCCGGCGCTATCAAGCCAGAGGTACGCAGTGTGGACTTGTACCTGCTGACAGCAACACTGGTAAAAGGACTTGCCAAACTGGCAGAGGACAAGAAAATACAGCTGATCCATGATGTGCCCGAGTCGGTCTTTGTGCGTACCGATCCTTCCATGCTGTCGCAAATCATGCGCAACCTGTGTGGCAACGCCATCAAGTACACCCATACCGGCCATGTCAGGCTAGCAGCCGTCCAGCACGACGATGAAGTCGTACTCTTCATAGAGGACACCGGAATCGGAATCGAGGATACCCATGCCGAAAAGGTGTTTGAAGAGTTTTATCAAATAGCCAACTCGGGGCGTGACAAAGGCCATGGGCTCGGGCTCGGGTTGTCGATCGTTGAGCGACTGATCAAAAACCTGGGGCATTCTATGGATCTTGAATCACGCGTGGGTGAAGGCACTCTAGTGACTATCCGCATGCAACGTTGCACTCACGATCAGGTATCCAGGGCGCGCACCCCGCCCACCTCCGAATCTGTGGTGGTGACGTTGCCAGACGGCTTTCACGTGCATCTGGTTGATGATGAAGAGCCGGTGTGTCAAAGTGTGAAAGCGTGCCTGAGTGCCGCTGGTTGCAGGGTGACACTGAGTGAAAATTCACACGATGCTATTACCTGGCTAGCGCACAATTCTCCGTCTGCGTTGCTGGTAGATCTTCGACTGCAAAATGGCGACTCTGGCATGACAGTGGTAGATCATGTCATGGTCAGCTACCCGGAATTACCCATGGCTCTGATCACTGGAGAGACGTTGTCAGACGGTTCAATGGCCGTGCAATATCCCGGGTTACTGATGTTGCAGAAGCCTGTCAGCAACGAGGCTCTGCTGGAACTGCTCGATTACATGGTAGTGACCACGGTGGAATCCACTACCACCTTGTCGGATGAATCGCAAGACAACCCCGCAGAGCGCAGTATCTCTGCGGACTAGGAGGCTGTCCGATCGATCGTTATTCTCGGTAAGCCTCCCAGGCACGTCGCAGCTGGAACAGTGAAAAGGTCATCGGCGCTTGACCGCCTATAGGCAGACTTGCATCATCCAGCTCCCGACACTGCACTGAACCGATCATGAACATGCCCCGCCTCGTGGACTACACCGGCAACGGTGAACGCGCCACGCCGACATTCTCCGCCGACGAGATGAAGCGCCGCCATGATGCATTGCGCGCGCTGATGACCTCAAGCTCCATAGACGCGGTGTTGATGACGTCCTATCAGAACATCTGCTACCTATCAGATTTTCTCTACTGCCGGTTCGGCCGTCGCTACGGCCTAGTCATTGATCATGACCACCTCACCAGCATCAGTGCGGGTATCGACGGTGGCCAGCCAGCGCGCAGAACCACCGGCCATAATGTGACCTACACAGACTGGCAACACGACAACTACTTTCACGCGGCAAAGCAACTGATCGGCAAAGCGCGCCGAATTGGTATTGAGTTTGACCACGTCGACCTGGAATTCAAGACTCTGCTGGAGCATCATTTTCCGGACGCCGAATTTGTGGACATTGCCGCACCCGCCATGCATTTGCGTATGATCAAGTCGCATGAAGAAATAGCGCATATTGCTCAGATGACTCGCATTGCTGATCTGGGCGGCGCAGCTGTGGTAGAGGCCATTTGTGTGGGCACTCCCGAGCACGAAGTGGCGCTAGCCAGTACCGCAGCCATGGTGCGTGAAATTGCGAATACCTGGCCGGACGGCGAGTTGCTGGATACCTGGACCTGGTTTCAATCGGGCATTAATACCGATGGCGCGCACAATCCTGTTACCAGTAGACAGATTCAACAGGGCGATATTCTGAGCCTGAACTGCTTTCCCATGGTGGCAGGCTATTACGTGGCACTGGAACGCACACTGTTTGCCGGTGAAGTTGACGATGCGTCACGCCGTCTCTGGGAGATCAACTGTGAAGTGCATGATCGTGGCAAGCAGCTGCTCGTGGAAGGCGCGCGTTGCAGCGATGTTGCGAAGGAACTCAACGAGCTGTACGCCAGCTACGACCTGCTGCAACATCGCTCGTTTGGCTATGGACATTCTTTCGGCGTGCTGTGCCATTACTACGGGCGCGAGGCTGGGCTTGAATTACGCGAGGATTGTGAAACGGTGCTCGAAGCAGGTATGGTTGTGTCCATGGAACCCATGATCACGATACCCGAGGGCCTGCCTGGCGCCGGTGGTTACCGTGAACACGACATACTGGTTATAGAGGCCGGGGCCAATAAGCCGCGCAACTTGACCGGGTTTGCCTACGGCCCTGAACATCTCGTCGTCTAGTCAACTTATTTAAAATCTACTCATGAGCGCAGCTGCAACTTCATCATCCCCCACATCTGTCAGGGGCGCCGCTGTTCGATTCGAACATGTGCAGAAAAGCTACGACGGGCTCGTGCTGGTGGTCAAGGACTTGAATCTTGATATCGCACCCGGCGAATTCGTTACCATGCTGGGGCCCTCGGGCTCCGGCAAAACCACTTGCCTGATGATGCTGGCAGGCTTCGAGCCCGCCACCCATGGCGAGATCTACCTGAACGACAAACCCATCAATAATGTGCCACCGCGTAAACGCGGAATCGGTATGGTCTTCCAGAACTACGCCCTGTTTCCGCACATGAGCGTGGCTGAGAATCTGGCGTTCCCACTCGAGATTCGCAAGATGGGCAAAAGCGAGCGTGATGCCAAGGTAAAGCGTGCATTGGACATGGTTGAACTGGGTGCCTTTGGCAACCGTCGGCCCGCGCAGTTATCCGGTGGCCAGCAGCAACGTGTAGCGGTTGCCCGCGCACTGGTGTTCGATCCCGATCTGGTTCTGATGGATGAGCCGCTGGGAGCTTTGGACAAACAGCTTCGAGAACAGATGCAGTACGAGATCAAACACATCCATGAAAGCCTTGGCGTCAGCGTTGTCTATGTGACGCACGATCAGACAGAGGCGCTCACCATGTCTGATCGCGTGGCGGTATTTCAGGATGGTGTAATACAACAGCTGTCCTCACCCGATGATTTGTATGAGAGCCCGCAGAACTCGTTTGTGGCTCAGTTCATCGGAGAGAACAACAAGTTATCTGGCAAGGTCACACAGGTTAACGGTGATCACTGCACGATGACACTTAACGATGGCACCGTAGTGCAAGCCGAAGCGGTCAACATTGATGGCGTTGGCTCGCGATCCACGTTGTCTCTGCGACCAGAGCGTGTCGAGCTGGAACCCACCGATGCGCGCGACAACATCGTGGAAGGCATTGTTAAAGAGGTGCTGTACCTGGGTGATCACTTGAGAATCGTCATGACGGTTGCCGGTAACGATGAGTTCATCGTAAAAGTCCCTAACGGGGGTCGCCACACCACGCCTGTCGAAGGCGAAAAATACCGTTTGGGCTGGAGTGCCGCTGACGCCAAAGCTCTGGACGCGGTCGGCTAGACGCGGTCGGCCAGACACGGTCGGCTGAATCGGCGCTCTCTTGCTCCGGGCGAGTGACAATCATGTTCACCCGCTTCGGGCAACACTGTTGGGCGCTGAGCGTGCCAATTCACGGTTTACGTGAACAAGTGTGGCGCAACGCTCCCTGTAATCTAAATTTGTGTACGCCGCTCATCGGTGTCGTGCTGTGCCTGTGTTACGCTTTCCCCATCACTGACAAAGGAGATATTGAATGAAATTTACTGCTGGACTAGTGGGCGCATTCGCGCTCACTGCTGTTGCTTCAGCGGCGACTGCCGCTGACGAGCTGCCTGCATGCGAAAACTGCGGCGACGAGATGACGATCGTTTCATGGGGCGGTGCTTATTCCAATTCACAGCTCCAGGCTTATCACAATCCTTACAGTGAAATGACAGACGTTGAGATCATCAACGACGAGTCATCCGCTGAAGCGGTTGCCAAGTTGCGCGCCATGAACGAAGCCAACAACGTCACTTGGGACGTGGTAGACGTGGTTGCTTCTGATGCAATCCGGCTTTGTGATGAAGGCCTTGCCATCGAAATCGATGCCGATTCACAACTTGCCGCTGCACCAGATGGCACACCGGCGTCTGAAGATTTTGGCGACCTGCTGGTGTCCGATTGCTTCATTCCACAGATCGTTTACTCAACCACTGTCGGTTACCGCACTGACGTAGAAGCCTGGGGCGACAACACGCCTGAGGATATCTGCGCCATTTTCGATACAGCTACTTTCCCGGGCAAGCGTTCACTGGAAAAGCGTCCTATCAATAATGTCGAGTGGGCTCTGATCTGTGACGGCGTTGCGAAGGACGATGTCTACGATGTCCTGAGTACCGACGAAGGTGTGACTCAGGCGTTTGAAAAGCTTGCAACAATCAAGGACGACGTTATCTGGTGGTCTGCCGGTGCTGAAACTCCTCAGCTTCTCGCTGATGGTGAAGCACTGATGGGTTCTACTTACAACGGCCGTCTGTTTTCTGTCATCGAAGAGCAGGATCAACCGGTTGCCATGTTGTGGGATGCCCAGGTATTCGATCTGGACGGTTGGATCATTCCAGCGGGCTTGAGTGAAGAGCGTCAGAACCGCGCACTGCACTACATCATGTTCGCAACAGACACACAGCGTCTGGCTGACCAGTCCAAATACATCTCTTACGGCCCTGCCCGTGCCTCGTCAGCGCCTCTGGTTGGAAAGCATGCAGAACTTGGCATTGACATGGCGCCACACATGCCTACCGATCCAAACAACGCGAAGAACACCTTCTTGTACAACTACGAGTGGTGGGCTGACAACCGTGACGATCTTGATGCAAAATTTCAGGCTTGGCTGTCACAGTAGTAGCTACCTGACACAACCTGCGGTACCCTCATGTTATGCGAGGGTATTGTAGCTGCAGTAATTACCGGAGCACTTGTGCTCCGGTTTGCGTTGGGGCTCATCTATTGTTTCTACCGACTCGGAGTTTTTCTTGAGTGCAACGAACACCGTGGACAAATCCACCGCAGCATTACTGACCCACGATGGCCAGCCTCTGAAGCGCAGTCTTGCAAAAGCACTGAGACGTGAGAAGCTCAGAGCACTGATGCTGATCTCCCCGCTGCTTGTCTTTGTCATCGTCAGCTTCATCTTTCCGATCGGCGACATGCTGTTTCGCTCCGTCGAAAACAAGATCGTGCAAGACACTATCCCCGGCACTATTCGCGCACTGGGTGACTGGGACGAACAATCCGGCGAGATTCCGAATGAGCGCGTGTTTACCGCTCTGGCTGACGACATGATGCTCGCTCAGGAACTGAAAAAGCATACCCGGCTAGGTAGCCGACTAAACTACGATCAGCCGGGTGTTTCGAGCATGTTCCGCCAGACCGGCAGAGCGATCAGGAGGATGGAAAACGAGGCAGCCAAGAGCGCCTTCGAGGCCATTAATCCTGCCTGGTCAACACCCGAAGGCTGGCGCACTTTACGTAGCCTGGGTGCATGGCCCAATCAATTTCCGGCCACCGCCATTTCATGGAATAACTGGACGGCCTGGTTAGCCTCAGAAGAAGGCGAGGATGCCGACCCGGATACTGTGCTGCCCCATGGCTTCACATACGCCAGTCTGCATCAGGATCTGGTCACGATGCCGCGCAACAAGCTCGTGGCACTCGCGACCAGTAACAACAGTGAGGCAGCGGCGCTGTTTGACAGCCTCCCGGACGCCATAGACAACTTTCCCGTCGACAACTTTCAGGCTCAGTTCATCGATATCAATGATGGCTGGGGTGAAGTAGACAACTGGCAGGCGATAAAAAGACTCTCACCACCCATCATCGACAGTTACTTCCTCGCTGCCATCGATGCTGAAAGAACTGCCTCAGGCATTGTACAAAAGCCTGAAAACGAACAGATCTACATCACGTTGTTCATTCGCACCCTCTTTCTGAGCCTGGTCATTACCGTGAGCTGCATTTTGCTCGGCTATCCGGTGGCCTACCTGCTTGCCAGCCTGTCTACTCGCGCCTCAAATCTGGTTCTCATTCTGGTACTGCTGCCGTTCTGGACCTCTCTGCTGGTAAGAACCAGCGCGTGGAAGGTGCTGCTTCAGCAACAGGGTGTCATTAACGATCTTCTCGTCTGGGCAGGCCTGATCAACGATGCCGGGCGGCTAGTCATGATCAACAACATGACTGGCACCATCATTGCCATGACCCACATTTTGCTACCGTTCATGATCCTGCCATTGTTCTCGGTCATGAAAACGATATCGCCCACCTACATGCGAGCTGCAAAATCGATGGGTGCCAGCGATTCACTGGCATTCTGGAGAATCTATTTTCCTAACACCGTACCAGGCATCGGTGCCGGCTCCATTCTTGTGTTCATCTTGTGTATCGGTTACTACATCACGCCAGAGCTTGTCGGTGGTACCACTGGCGTGTTCATCTCCAACAGAATCGCCTACCACATCAGCTCGTCACTGAACTGGGGACTGGCGGCCGCTCTTGGCGCAATCCTCCTCGTACTCGTACTCGCGCTGTACTGGACCTACGATCGCATTGTGGGCATCGACAACGTAAAACTGGGATAGACACAATGCCAAACAGACAAAGTGAGTCCACAGTATGAGCGCGTTGCCCCCGTATGCATCCACAGGCCAGCGCGTCTGGTTCTATACCTTTCGCTATGTGATCTGCGGTGCCATCCTGTTTTTCCTGATAGCCCCCATCCTGACCATTATTCCGCTGTCATTCAACGCGCAGGACTTCTTCACGTTCACTCCCGAGATGTTGGCCTTAAGCCCCGAAGGCTACTCGCTGAAACACTACGAAGATTTCTTTTCCAGCGGTGACTGGCAGAAAGCGCTCAAGAATTCATTTCTGATTGCACCAGCCGCCACATTACTGGCTACCTCGCTGGGTACTCTCGCCGCTATTGGTCTGACGCAAGGTCACGTGCCGTTTCGTCGTACCATCATGGCTATCCTGATCTCGCCCATGATCGTGCCGTTGATCATTTCAGCAGCAGGCATGTATTTTTTCTACTCGCGTATCGGTTTGCAGGGAACCTACTGGGGCGTGGTGCTCGCTCATGCAGCACTGGGAACCCCTTTTGTCATCATCACTGTAACAGCGACGCTGGTCGGCTTTGATCGCTCACTGACACGTGCCGCTGCTAGTCTGGGTGCAGACCCTCTAACCGCATTCTTCAAGGTTCAGATGCCTCTGATTATTCCAGGTGTAGTGTCTGGTGCCTTGTTTGCCTTTATCACCTCGTTCGATGAGGTCGTTGTTGTTCTGTTTCTGGGCTCTGCTGGACAAAAAACCTTGCCGTGGCAAATGTTCACCGGTTTGCGAGAGCAGATTTCACCCACCATTCTCGCGGTGGCCACCATCATGGTGTTCATGTCTATCCTGCTACTGACCGTGCTTGAGCTGCTGAGACGTCGGTCTGAACGATTGCGAGGTCTGACACCGGCGTGAGCGGTATGCGGACGTCAAAAAAGATGCACGTGAAACCCTACAAAAATTGAGACTGTGTAACCTATGCACCCTGTAAATGCTCAGCAGAAAGTTATTACACTGCAGGCTGTGCCTTAGTTGTGGTGGCTTCAAGCGTGCATAGGCATGAGCCTGTGCATAGTATTCAGCAAACGTGCAATAAACCATGGCAGGTACCACGTTACATAAGCCCCAGTTGGGTGTTGCAGACACTCCCGGACATGGGCGGAGCTTTACGTACGCCTATCTGTTAGCGCTGATGCTTATCGCTGGCTGCATGATGGCAGCCTACTGGGTGTCCACGTCCAAGCTTGCAGCCGAGCTCGACAACGCGTCGGTGATTAACACCGCAGGCAAGCAGCGAATGCTGTCACAGCGTCTTGGCCTGCTCACACAGAACATACTCACTGACACGGACGCGCCTCAAGACAGCGCCCTTCGCGAAGCGTTTGTATCTGCGCATCAGACCTTCCAGCAAAACGCCATGACACTGCGTAATCTGGCTGACGATGAATCTGCCAGCGAGTCCCTAAAACAGCTCTACCAGAGGCCGCGACCAATCGATGTCAGTACCTGGCAACTGCTGATATTAGCCGATGAGTTCATGGCAACTACGCAGCGAGTGCCTGTTGATGGCGCACGTCAGGCCCTACTCGGACAGCAGCTTGTGACGCTTGTCAAAGACAGCATCATCGACGATCTCGATACCGTGGTTCAACAACATGAAGATCTGGCATCGCTGGCTTTAAAGAACTTCGGTAAACTTGGATTACTCATTCTTGTCGTCGGCTTGCTGCTGCTGGTGGCAGAGGCACTGTTCATATTCAGGCCTGTGGCAAAAGCATCAGCGCACTATCAGAGCCAGCTGGAAACGACCAATCAGGAGCTGGTTGAATTCAACTTTCGCATGTCACATGACCTGCGCTCACCTATCGCATCGTGTCGAGGTTTGATTGATATTGCGCAGGAGGCCATTCAGGACAAAGATGAGGATTTGATCAAAGAGCTGGTTGACCGTATGCAAGCCGCCTTGTACAAGGCAGACATTCTGATAGAAGATATCATCGATGTAACCAAGACCAAAGCGGTCCGTGTGGAACCCGAAGTTATAGCGCTACGTTCTCTGGTGAATACTACGATTCAGGGTCTGGATACCATGCAAGGTTTCAACGACATACAGTTTGATATCAACATTTCTGAAAGCTGTGCAGTGTGTGTCAAGAAGTTCTACCTTCAACAGATACTGGAAAACCTGTTGTCCAATGCCATCAAGTACTCACAGCGCGCGGACACTCTACGCTCACCGGCCGTTCAAGTTCATTTCCATGCTGAAGGAAAAATGTGTCGATTAACCGTAGACGACAACGGACTGGGTATTCCGGCAGACCTGACTCACAAGGCCTTCGGCATGTTCATGAGATTTCATCCGAATATTGCGCAAGGTAGCGGACTGGGTCTGTATCTGTGCGCACAGAACGCTAAAGCGTTAGGTGGAAAACTGCTCTATGAAATGCAGTCTCCCGGCTCACGTTTTATTCTTACATTTCAGAACCAGTCAAGGAGACCTGTCGATGTCTGATCCCCACATCATTCTGATTGTCGAAGACCAAGAGACTGACCAGTTCATCGCCAAACGCTATCTGCAGAAGCGCTGGCCCTCGGTCAAGATTCTCACCGCACTGGATGGCAGACAGGCAATAGAAATTCTCGAATCCAACATGCAGAATCTGCCCGATCTGATTCTGCTCGATATCAATATGCCTCGCATGAACGGTCACGAGTTTCTATTGGAATGGTCCAAACGTCATCACCTCGACATTCCGGTTGTCGTGATGTTGACCTCTTCAGAGCAAGTGTCAGATAAAGAGAGCACGCAGCAATTTTCGGTGGTCAAAGACTACCTGTTGAAGCCACTGACCAAAGACACAGTGGCGTCACTGGAAGCTGTGCTGGGTGACGCGGGACAAGCCAGGGACACGTCTCAGGATTGAGCTATGTTCCGTAGGTAGTATCGACGGCAACCTGTGCCCTCTTCTAACGCCGACATGGCAACGCTTTGCAAGCGCCGATCCCTGGTAATCGGTCAAATGTGCAAACATCGGGGAAACCACCTCGGCTTATCAAGTGGGCGTTGCGCAACAAACCGATAAAAGCGTAATCTGACAAGGAATTCGACCTATACGACAGTTGCATGAAACTTGTTAAATTAGGCAGCCTCGTGGCTGCCGCCGTTATTCCTGTTGCGCTGTGGTTATGGTTTGATCAATCGTCACACAATGATACCGCCCCGCCCGACGCTTCAGCAACCGGCACTCAGACGAAACCGGCCGATGCCGGCAATCAGGGCAAACCGGCAAACGCCGCCGCTGCCAAAACAGGGGCTGAACCCGCTGGCGATGCTGCAGCCGGAAAACGCGGTGCTGGTGGACGTGGTGGAAGGAGTGGCGGTCGTCCTCCCGCTCTGGTTGTCACACAAGCGGTGACGGAGGCTGTGATCAATGATCGCCTGCGTGCAGTAGGCAGTGGTGCTGCCATAGCATCGGTCAGTGTCGTACCGCGCTCCGATGGCATCCTTACTGATGTATTGGTCAAGTCTGGTCAGCGAGTAGAACGCGGTGACATCCTCGCAAAGCTTGACGATGAATCTCAGATCATTGCTCGCGACAGAGCTGCCCGAACCGCTGAGGATGCGGCTACAGACGAAGCCCGACTGGTCAAGTTGTTTCGGTCCAATACCAGTACTGAAGTTGAACTGAACAACACTCGAGCTGCGTTAGCGGATGCGGACCTGGCACTGCGTGAAGCCGAGCTTACTTTGTCTCGACGAACAGTAACCGCCCCTATTGCCGGAATTGTAGGGCTTATCGCTGTGGATACCGGCAACTACGTAACACAGCAAACCGAACTGGCTACGATTGATGATCGCGCCACCATCATCGTAGAATTCTGGGTACCAGAACGCTTTGCTAATCAGGTCATGGTAGATCAGCCTTTACAGGCCACCGCACTGGCTAACCCCGGCAAGGTTTATGAAGGCGTCATCAGTGGCATTGGTAGTCGCATAGAAGCCGACAGCCGTACCCTGCCCATCGAGGCGAAGCTGGATAACTCATCAGATTCGCTGCGCCCCGGTATGTCCTTTGAGTTACAGCTGAGTTTTTCGGGTCAACAGTTTCCTGCCGTTAATCCACTGTCCATTCAGTGGGATTCAGAAGGCTCTTTTATCTGGCGCGTGGTTGAGGGAAAGGTTGAGAAACTTCCCGTCAGGATTATTCAGCGTAATCCTGAATCAGTGTTGGTTTATAGCGATATCGCTGTCGGTGATGACGTGGTGACAGAAGGCCTGTTGTCACTCAGACCCGGTGCTGATGTCCGCGTGCAGGGAGGTGGTTCATGAGTGAGACACAGCGAACTGTGCAAGCTTCTGAGCCTTCTTCTGTATCAGAGTCGTCTCATGCCTCTGTAGCAGAATCCAGCGGCATCACGGCGCTATTCGTCAGGCGACCGGTGCTGGCCATGGTCTTGAGTCTGCTTATCATCGTGGCAGGCCTGGCCGCTATCGCCGGCGTCGAAATACGGGAACTTCCCGCAGTAGATAGTCCGGTCATTACGGTGAGTACGTCTTACAGTGGCGCTGCTCCGGAAACCGTAGATCGGGAAATTACGGCCATTATCGAATCCGCCGCCGGTCGTGTACCGGGTGTAAATTCAATCTCATCCTCTTCCTCGTTTGGCAGCAGCAGAGTGACTGTCGACTTCAAGGAGTCGGTCAATCTTGATATAGCAGCCTCCGACATGCGCGATGCGATTGCACGTGTGTCCAGAGACTTGCCAGACGATATGGACGACCCCCGAGTCGTCAAGGCCGACAGTGACGCCCAGGCAGTGCTGCGCCTGGCGGTGACATCCACAAACATGAGCCCTGAGGAGATGACGCTGGTTGTCGAGAATCAGATACTTGATAACTTCACTGCCATCAACGGGGTGGCCGATGTTCAAGTCTATGGCGATCGAGAGCAGGTATTCCGTATTGATGTGGATCAGGCAAAGCTTGCCAGTCGCGGACTCAGTGTGGCTGACCTTGCCAGTACCTTGTCTGATGCAGCATTCGATACACCGGCTGGCGCGTTATCCAGCGACACGCAGAGCCTGTCTGTGCGAGCCAGTGCCAACGTGGATTCCGCTGAGGATTTTGCGCAGCTACTGATTGATGAACGAACACGGATCGGTGATGTTGCATCAGTAGTACTGGGCTCGAACACCGGTTCTACATCATTACGAGCTAATGGTCGCACCGGTGTCGGCTTTGCCATCATCAGACAGGCAGGTTCCAACACACTGGAGATCTCCAAAGCGGTTCGTGATGTGGCTGAACGCGTGAACCAGAACTTGCCCGAAGGTATGGATATACGCGTGACCAGTGATGATGCTGTTTTCATTAACGGCTCTATTCGCGAAGTGCTCTTCTCGCTGGGCATGGCGATCATCATCGTTGTCTGCATTATCTTCATCTTCCTGCTCAACTGGCGCGCAACGCTGATTCCGGCGCTGACGATGCCGGTGGCCTTGATAGGCACCGTTGCAGGCATCTGGCTTGCTGGCTTTTCCATCAATATCCTGACCTTACTGGCGTTACTGCTAGCGACCGGCATGGTGGTCGATGACGCTATCGTGGTACTGGAGAACATCGTTAACCGGCGTAACCAGGGCATGGGCCCACGTGCAGCCGCCGTTATTGGTACGAGGCAGGTTTTCTTCGCCGTGATCACTACCACGGCCGTTCTGGCGGCGGTATTTATTCCGTTGTCGTTTCTTCCGGGTAAAGCGGGCGGGCTGTTTCGCGAGTTCGGATTTGTCATGGCTATTGCCGTCACGATCTCATCTATCGTGGCGTTATCGCTGTGTCCCATGCTCGCATCCCGACTATTGAAGGATAGCGAGTCACCTGATGACCCGGTTCAGACAAATGCCATGGTTAACGCGATACGCAGCTTCGGAAACAAGGCTGCCAGCTTATACGCCCGCATACTCGAAACCTTTCTGGATGTTCCCTATATTGTGGTTATCGGTGCGCTCATGATTGCCGCACTTGCATGGTTTACGCTCTCACAGATACCCGAGGAGCTGTTACCGCCAGAAGATCGTTCAGTGCTACTGATGCGTGTATCGGCGCCACAAGGTGTCAGCCTGGAGTACACCGCTGCACAACTGCGCAAGATTGAAGATCTGGTACAACCGCTGGTGGACAATGGCGAAGCTAAAAATGTATTTTCCATCGCTGGGCGCGGTGGCAGTACTAACGGTGGTTTCATGGTGGTCACACTGATGCCGTGGGAAGAGCGCGTACGCAGTCAGCAGGAAATCGTGTCGGAAATCAACGGTGGGCTTCGCACCATCCCCGGCGTGCGAGCGTTTGCCATTCAACCCAACAGCCTGGGTATCAGAGGCGCAGGCTCAGGTCTCAAGGTAGCCATCGCCGGCGATAGTTATGAGCAGCTTGCAGCGCGTGCCGATGAACTCATCCAGATGTTGGAACAGGACTCGCGCTTTGGCCGCGTTGATCTAAGTTATGAAACCAGTCAGGCGCAGTTATCGATCAGCATTGATCGTGAACGTGCAGCAGATCTGGGTATAGAAATAGATGGCTTGGCAGCTGCCATGCAAGCGGTGCTAGACGGTCGCGAACTGGGTGATGTGTTCATCAATGATCGCGCGGTTGCCGTGAAGCTGTTATCCAGTACACAGCCTATCAACGACCCCACCGATCTTGCCAATCTGTTCCTGAAAACCCGTGACGGTCGTATCGTACCAATGTCATCAATCGCCAGCGTGAAGGAGACAGCCATCGCCCCCTCTCTGCCTCGCGAACAACGCTCGCGGGCGGTAACTGTCACCGCCAGCTTAAGTGAAGAGATGTCATTACGTGAAGGACTGGATGAACTGACGCGCCTCGCAACGCCCTTGCTCGAAGCCGACATGCGACTGATTCCGTTGGCAGAGGCTGCCACACTGAACGAGACATCCGGTGGACTGGCACTGACGTTCGGCTTTGCCGTAGTCATCGTGTTTCTTGTGCTGGCGGCTCAGTTTGAAAGTTTCGTCAGCAGTCTTATCATCATGTTCACCGTCCCCTTCGGTCTGGCCAGCGCCATTTTTGCACTGTACCTGTCAGGCACTAGCCTCAATATCTACAGCCAGATAGGGCTCGTGTTACTGGTCGGCATCATGTCGAAAAACGGCATCCTGATCGTCGAGTTCGCCAACCAGCTGCGCGACGAAGGCATGTCGGTAAAGGAGGCTGCGCTACACGCGTCAACCCGACGCCTGCGCCCAGTTACCATGACGCTATTCTCCACGGTGTTGGGTGGAGTGCCGCTGGTACTCGCCTCTGGTGCAGGCTCTGAAGCCCGAACGGCTCTGGGCTGGGTAATTGTGGGCGGTCTGGGACTGGCCACGGTGTTTACGCTGTTCCTGACGCCGGTAGCCTATCGCCTATTGGCCGGTTTCTCAGCGCCCAAAGCTGCCAGCGACAGACAGCTTGATAAAGAGATGGCAGAGGCAGGTGCTTAATCAGCCACAGCCTCTGCCGGTACGCAGACCAGCCTACACGCCTCTACCGGTTGAATAACCAGCAAGCCAGAACCGTGATGCCAATCTATCAACAAACTGTCAACGAGACCCTACGTGAGCGCAGAAGATACCAGCCACGCCCAGCTAGCGACAGGGTCAGTAGCATGAACAACCACAAACCCATTGACCCCGATCCGCTATTGGCCGGCACACCTGAAACAGCTGGAGCGCTATCAGGTTTTTCAGTAGTGCCCTGGTCTGTTAAATCAACCTCGACGGCTACCTCTTGGCCGGCATCAGTAGCTTCAATGATGTACGACTCGGTAGGATCATCCCCATCCAGATTGGCAGCCGTAGCAATAACCGTCGCTGAGTAGATGCCCGCACTGGACGGTGTTATGCCAAACACCAAGTCAACCCGTTCACCCACAGCCAGGCTCTGGAAGCTACACTGAATAGCCCGGATTCCCGTGCATTCGTCGGGCAGCGTTGAGACGATCAAACCGCTCGGTACGCTTACGCGAATATCGGCATTGTCGGCATCAGCCACACCGGTGTTAGTTACAGACAATGCCAGATCGGTTTCAGAATCAACTTCCCAGGCAGAGGCAGGCATAGCCCAGACAGGTGATAGCTGGCTCAGGGTGCCTTCATCGGATACATCAATATCAACGCTGACTTCATCGTTGGCCGGCGAGTCGTCAATACTACTGGTCTTGATGCTGGCAGGGATACTCAGAATGCCGCTACGCAGTGGTTGGATTGAAAATTCAAAATACTTTTCATGTTCAGGACCTGATGGACCCACCTGACCCAGATCACAGGCGATGGCGGTACCGTCCACTTCACAAGCCTCATCAACGGCCATGGCGCTCCACTTCGTTGCCAGTTCAAGATCCAGCGTCAGCATCACATCCTTCGCTATGTCATACCCATCACGGTTACGCACGACAATGGTTACATCAACCTCCTCCTCTATGTTTCCGAGCGTGGTACTGGTTTCCATTTCCAGATCCATGTCGACAACATCATCAACATTTTCCAGTGAACCGTTCACACAAGAGATATCGTCCACACCGGTGGGTTTGCAAATTCGAGTGTTGTCGGAAAGATCCTTGATCAGCATGATCCGGTCGGCCTCGAAGCCGTCTTCTCGAGCACTGATCATGAACGTGTTCATGCCAGGCTCTTCAACCGTTACCCAGATGGTCTTTGGTGCGCCGCAAGGGCCCATGCCACCTGCATCACGTTGCCTGCCAGACCAGGCCCAGCCCTGACCCGCGGTACAGAACTGCATACGTGCACCGCTGAGCGGGAAATCATCGTTCAAGCCGACGTGAATACCGTTGTCCTCAGTACCCGTTGAAAAGGCACGAATGTGTACATAGTACCGGCCAGCTTCAGGAAAGTTCAACGGGTAGGAGGCTCTCGGGCCTGAACCTCGCTCATTCCAGATAGCCGTGGGTGGGCCAAACGTATCCTCATGCGTGACACGCATGTCCGGTAACAGCTCTAGATAGGCATTACCAACCGCACCATCCGAATGATTCGGATCAGGATCGTTATCCTGCGCAGGTGTTGAAGGTTCAGTGAGAATCCATCGATCATCCACTGAACTGTGATCCTCAGCTTCAACCGTGATGGCTATATAATCATCAGTGGTTCTCGTCTCGGCAACCACTGCAGAGACGAGCATGCACTGACCCATTAAGAGCAAAATTATAGAACGTGCCCATCTATCGCGTGGCAATACCATTAACTGAAACTCCAGAAATTCAAGGGTTAAAAATGATTCTCTAACAGTTGACTTATCGGCAGAAGTTCGCAGAAACAAGAGTCTACTGGTTCAGGTTTGCGAGGTTGACTCGTTCAAAATTGCCTGCTCAGAATGTGCGCCATACCGTCGAGTCAACAAGGTAGCCAGACACAGCCGCAGGCGATACCGCACACCGGACCGGGCAACCCCTGAACACAACAAGTACTGCAGACTGCGCCAGCGGGGCTGCTCAAAACTCAAATACCTGACAAACGCAATCAGCGTTTCACGCTGCATACTGGTCAAGGGTGGGTAGCTGGATTCGTTTTCCAGCAGATGCTGCAATACGCTCAGCCTTGAATCCTCCTTGAACGGCAATTTGAAATCACGCTCCAGTAGCTTGCGCCACGTCACATTCAGCTCCGGCAGACGCCTGGCAATCTGCATGGAGTGCGCGGTATTGCTGGCATTATGCCCATGTAGTCGGTAGTCCACAGTGGGCGTATCCTGCAACGCGCGCTGCCCGAATAACTCAGCCAGTACCGCTATCCAGTAGTCATGAACATGCAGATGTTCAGGAAAAGGCAGGCACAGCGTCGCCAGCGAACGATTCATCAGGATGGTATTCCCCATCACGCCGTTTTCACCCAGAATCAGCGGCAGGTTTTTTTGCGTGGTTATCCGGTAACGCCGAAAAGAGAAGAAGGATGCGTGACACTGCTGGCCATGAGCATCAACCAGTTGCAAGTCTGAATGCACCAGCAACGGTGTGTCTGATCCGTACTGATCCTGAAGCGTTTGCAAGAGTCGCATGCCCGACTCGATACGGTTGTTCTGACAGATATCATCCTGATCAGACAACGCTATGTACTGTGCCTCAGAATTCAGCGCAGCACCGATTGAGGCCTGAAAATTCTGAACATACCCGATGTTTTCCGGCTGAACGGTCAGCTCATCTACCCCGGGGCGCATCAGCGCACTCACTCGGGCTATCGTGTCGTCTTGGGAGGCATCATCGCTGACCAGTATCCGGGTTGGCCAGGTTTGTGTCTGTAACGATTGCAGCTGCGCTTCAACAAAGCGCGCTCCCTGATAGGTGCACATGGCCACCGCCACGGGCTGTGGCATTTCACGCGATGTGCAAATTGGTGGATCAGTGGGCTGCATCTGTCGGGAACAGCAATTAGAAGGCCAGTCGGGATAACCGGTACGATGGATGTCTATAACAGTGGCCTGACCCTTGCACCAGGTAACCTCACTGCAGACCACCCGAACTTGCCCCACCCTTGAGCAATCCCAGCCTGTAGCCATGTGGCTATACCAGAGAAAATCTGTTTACAAGACAGCCGACAAGGCTGGTGCGGCTAACTGTGTGAGCCATTCCCAGACGTTAACGCGCTCTTGGCAGGCTAGATTCAAGAGTACTCGACATGCCCTGGCTGACGGCACGCGTCGTCGCTTAAGAAAGCAATCTGACGCTACCTCTGCTCAGTTCCCTGCAGACCAGTCCAACAGCATTCGATACTTCGCTAACCCCGGTCCGGCGTTCGAGACACGAGCTACACCCGAGGTGCCCGCTAGCACCACGCTGGCAAAAGCCGTCGCTTTCTACTTGCCACAGTTCCACACGTTTGCCGAGAATAATAAATGGTGGGGCGAAGGATTTACTGAATGGCGCAACGTATCTCGTGGCACACCACGCTATCAGGGGCACTATCAGCCCCGAATTCCTCGTGATCTGGGCTTCTACGATCTGAACGATGCCGAAGTAATCAAAGCGCAGGCAGCACTGGCACGAGCCGCCGGTATTCAGGCTTTCTGTTTTTACTATTATTGGTTCAACGGCAAGCGCCTGATGGAGAAGCCGCTAGATACGTTCGTGCAGAACGAGATTGATCAGCAATTTTGCATCATGTGGGCCAATGAAAACTGGACTCGACGCTGGGATGGACGTGATCAGGATGTACTTATAGCGCAGGATTATATCGACACTGACGAGGATGCCTTTGTGGCCGACACAGCCTCATACATGGCTCATCCGCGCTATATGCGGGTAGGCAATCGCCCGTTGTTTGTGCTGTACCGTGCGTCGCTGATTCCAGATTCTGTCAACACGGTAGCGCGCTGGCGCATAAAATGGACGGCGCTTCTAGGTGTGGAACCTCTGGTGTACATGATCCAGAGCTACGATGATCGTGATCCGAAATTGCACGGACTGGACGGGGCTATCGAGTTTCCGCCACACAAGGTGTCTCGCGATGTCAAACGGCGTAATCATGAACATCAGATATTTGATCCGGACTATACCGGACAGGTAAGAGCCTATACCGACGTTGTAGCAAAATCCTTGAATGAGCCGGCACCCCACTTCCCACTGATCAAGACCGTATCGCCCTCATGGGATAACGACGCTCGACGCGAAGGCCGTGGTGTCACGTTTCAGGGCTCCACGCCAGAGGCTTATGCACAATGGCTGTCTGGCGCTATTGATTTTTCTCGTGCACATCCGGTTGAGGATGAGTGTCTGGTTTTCATTAACGCCTGGAATGAATGGGCAGAAGCTGCGTATCTTGAACCAGATGTTCACTATGGCCATGCGTATCTGAATGCAACCCACAGAACACTGACCCGGCAACACGATAAAAAACTAGACCTTAAGCTGTTGCTGGTGGGACATGATGCTCACGCCAACGGTGCGCAGCTACTGCTGTTATCACTCGCAACGTACTACAAGAACACCCTTGGTTTATCCATCAGGATACTACTCAAGAGCGGTGGCGCCTTGCTGACTCAATACGAATCGATGGCAGACGTTACCTTGCTTGATTCAATACCAGAGGCTGATCAGCAAATCTGGTTTACCCAGTGTGGGTGCCAGTACGCGCTGTTCAATACCAGTGTCACTGGAGATCTGCTGCCCTTGGCAAAAGCGGCCAGTATCAAGTGCGTCTCTATGATTCACGAAATGCCCGCTCTTGTAGAAGCGTACAGGCTGCAGTCTCATCTCAGCAACGTTGCTCACCTGGCCGATCACATCGTGTTTCCTTCACTGCCGGTGCAACAGGGATTTGAAACCTTCGAACCGGTTATAACCGGTGGCGTCTGCATCCGTGCGCAAGGATTGTATAAAAGCGTTTTGCCGGTAACGGGCTCTCGGACTGCAGCCAGACATCAACTGACACTTTCCGACGATGCAAAGCTTGTTGTCAATATCGGTTATGCTGACGAGCGCAAGGGCTTTGATCTGTTCGTGCAGGCAGCCGTTCGGTTACAACGACAGCAGGCTGATATTCATTTTTGCTGGGTAGGTACCCGAACACGCGCAATGAATCAATGGCTGAAAAAAAATCTGGACAAGAAAGCCAGACAAAATATTCACCTGATTGACTTCACAGCCGATGTTGCTCGGTGGTATGCCGCTGCCGATTGCCTGTATCTGAGCTCTCGCGAGGACCCCTTCCCCAGCGTGGTACTGGAGGCGATGAGTCTGGGTCTGCCTGTGGTGGTCCACAGTGATGCTACCGGTTTTGATGAACCGCTTCTTGCACTGGTGAATCAGGCGCCAGTAGATGCGCCCGACGCCCAGGATCATCAGCTACTACAAGCGCTTTACCACGATAAACAGAGCGTGTCCGCTGCAAGAAAACAGTTAATTCACCAGCATTACCAGATTGCAGACTATGCAGAGCTCTTGCTACAGCTGCTATCCACCGACTACCGGGCGTTACAGGTTGCACCGGCGTCACCGATACAACGAACCTGAATCTGTGACCGTGGAAATGATCTGTCGGTTCGCTGAACGAGCCGTGACACGCTAGACTGAACGTCCTGCCTACACTGCCCGTTTACCGCTCATGACCCAGCGCTCCCTCCTGATCACAGGCTGTTCCTCTGGCATCGGCCTGGATGCCGCCCGAACCATGACTCAGCGTGGCTGGCGTGTCTTCGCCACTTGCCGTCATGAACAGGACTGCGAACGCCTGCGGGCAGAAGGACTGGAATCGTTCACGCTAGACTATGCAAGCTCACAGAGCGTCATGGCGGGCGCTGAAAAAGTACGGGAACTGACCGATGGGAAGCTTGATGCGTTGTTTAACAACGGCGCCTTTGCGATTCCCGGGCTGGTAGAAGATCTGTCGCGCGATGCCCTACGCCATTTGTTTGAAACTAATTTCTTCGGCCAGTTTGAGTTGATCAATGCGTTGTTGCCTGCCATGCGCCAGCGCGGGACAGGCAGGATAGTGAATTGTTCTTCTGTCCTGGGCTTTGCAGCCATGCCGTTCAGAGGTGCCTATAACGCCAGTAAATTTGCCATGGAAGGTTTAACCGATACGCTGAGACGCGAGCTGGATGACTCGCCTGTTCACATTATTCTGATTGAACCGGGCCCCATTCATACCCGTATCCGCGAAAATTCGATACCACAATTCGAACGCTGGATAGACTGGGAAAATTCGTATCAGCGCAGCCGCTATGAACACGAACTCAAACCACGCTTATATGAATCGGACGCTAAGAAAGACCGCTTTGAATTACCTGCCAGTGCTGTCACTGAAAAACTGATACACGCGCTGGAACACCCAAGGCCCAAACCCCGCTACTACGTCACGACTCCCACTCATATAGCTGGCTTACTGAACCGTATTCTGAGCACTCGTATGCTGGACAAGGTATTACTGCGATGAATTTGTTTCACCTACAGACAAATGCAAAGACTATCCAACATCTTCTCAGTAGCTGCTTCAGACCTCGTCAGCCTGTAACTGACGCTCACGAAACCAGATAAACAGACCACTGGCCACGATGATCAAGGTGCCTAGTATTGTCTGCAGGTTGGGTGCCTGACCGAACACCAGCCAGCTGAAGATAGCGATGTAAACCGCCTGTGAATAAACTGTGGGAGCAAGCACCGAGGCTTCCGCCAGTTGGTGAGCCCGGGTGAGTACCGAATGACCCAGCATACCCAGGCTGCCGATGAGAATTGCCAGAAGCCACGTCTTTAAATCAGCCGGCCATTGCCAAACGTTAAGTGCCACAGGCGCCATCAGAACAGACGCCACACCTGCCACGAAAAACTGAACGGTCGCGTTGGAGTCCACACCAGCAATGACTCGACTCATAACGAAGTATCCACTGGCGCATAGCATCGCCACGATGGCCAGCAGCGCATAGGGATTAAATTGCTGACTCCATGGTTCAATGATAATCAGAACACCCAGAAAACCGCCGAAGACGGCTAACAGTCGTTTGATACCCACTTTTTCTCCCAGTACCGGAATACTCAACAGACAAACGGTAAGTGGAGCTACAAAAAAGATGGCAACGGTAGTGGTCAACGGAAGGTATTGAAGTGCCGTAAAATTGAACGCCGTGGCGCACAGCAAAAACAGGGCACGCAGTGTTTGCAATCCCGGTTTGTTGGACCGACCTATTTGCCAGCCATACCGCGGTACATACACCACCACGGTACACAGGAAATGCACAAAGTAGCGAAGCCAGACAACCTGCAGCGCTGGCATGGCCGCACTCACCAGCCACTTGGCCGTGGTATCCATCGCGGCGAAGCATAGAAACGCCAGCAACATCAGCATATAGCCGATTGAGAGTGAAGACATGAGGGTTAACCTGCGCTCAGAACACACACCTCGATCATGGTACGTCGTAGGGGCAAGTTCAGGCTAGAAAATGAGCCCGAGCAATGCACCCAGGATACGCACCGTGATCCAAAGCACCAGCAACAAGAGCAACACTACTACCGCGATGATGACGTACAGTTCCCAACGACTGCGACGCGTTGTTTGTTCAGGTGAGCTCAACTGATTTTCCAGTAGCGTCATGTTACGACTGTTAGACCTGAACACCAGATCGAATACGTCCCCCAGAACAGGTATGGCGCCAATCAATGATTCAGTAGCCACGTTCAGCACCATTTTGACAAGAGTCGGCTTGCTAGCACCGGCACGCGCAGCGCCCAGGATAATGTAAGACGAGATGCCCATGCCCACTACATCGCCAACACCGGGAATCAGCCCGATAATCCCATCCCAGCCGATACGGTAGCCACCGGGTAACCGAATTGAGGTGTCCATGAGGCGACTGAGTTTATGCAGATGCTGCCGGTGCTCGGTAGTATTGTTGTCGAGTGAGTTCGACGGAAGTGGTTTGCTCATGGACTGGGTTCTCGCGGCCGGAAGAGTGTTGCAAAGCGTCTGCAGCGTAGGCGAGGCTAAGCGCGCCAGACTCTTCAATGTGAAGCTATCTGCAAATGATACTATCCTCTGAACCAAGCTTACACGCTGCCCTCTTGAAAAAAGTCTCGCTGTCCCAGTCCCCGCCCGCTGATTGGGATGTCATTGATTGCCGACACGGCTTTTTCGAGCGTTTCAGTGCACTGTGCAATGAACACAACGACGTTGCAGATCCTGCGCTTTTTTGCCTGGCTGACAGCACACCGCTCTCTACACGCCACATCGACACCTCGGCCGGTAGCAGCAGTAGCACACTGATAGTGCCCGGCCTGCTGGGTGATTCAGTATCGGCCATTGTTGCCCCGTTTCTCATAGCCAGACGCGCGCTTGATGTCAAGGGTTACTGTACTCAGATAGCCTGGGTTAATGGCCGACGCGATTGCGACTACAATGCCGGCCTGCTGCGCAAGAGCATTCTGGCTGAATCCGATACCCGAGGCGATTCGGTCAATCTTATCGCCTACTCCAAAGGTTGCGCTGACGTGTTACACATGCTCGCGCTCTATCCGGACACACACGCACACATCAGGGCACTGGTCGGTTATGCCGGTGTCGTTAGAGGATCACCGCTGGCAGACAACGCCTCATGGCTGGCAAGAGTGGTTCTGCAACACGCACCGCTCCCTGGCGCTGGTCGAGGTGATGGCCGGGCATTACGCGATCTCTCCACACCCGTGCGGCAGCGTTGGTTGCAGGAAAACCCTCTGCCCACATCCATCCGCTATGCCTGCATTGCAGCAGCCCCGGAACGCCAGCAGGTTTCCCGTGTATTGCGTGGCTCGTTCGACAAGCTTGCCCGACATGGCGAGGGCAATGATAGTCAGATACGAGTGCCCGACGCACTACTGCCAGACAGTGAGCTACTGGCTATTGTGGCCGCAGATCACTGGGCACTGGCGTTACCGATCGAACATCGCCTGCCGTTGCTCTCTCGCACACTGATCAACAAGAATCACTTTCCGCGTCAACTGATGCTACGCACGATCATTGATTATCTGGATCACGAAGTAGCGCCTCAAAGCAGGGTATCGTCCTCGTCTTGTACATCATGAATTTACAGGTCTGTTAACCATGACGTTGCACCCGGCTCTGGCAAACGATACATCGCCTGTTCACACGACCCAGTATTCGCAGATCCTGCTTATGGACGACAGTCGGTGGCCGTGGTTTATTCTGGTACCCATACAACCCGACATTAACGAGTTACACGATCTGAATGATGACCAACGCAATGCGTTCATGGCAGATGTCAATCACGTAAGCCGCGTCTTGCAGAACACAACTGGATGTAGAAGTGTCAACGTTGCCATGCTTGGCAACGTAGTTTCCCAGCTGCACTGCCACATTGTTGCCAGAGAGACAGACGATCCCGCGTGGCCGAAGCCCGTGTGGGGATTTGAGAATCGTATCAGTTACGCAGACCAATGGCCCGAGTCATTGACCAGAGCCATGAGATCGTCGTTCAGCTGAGTACCTTCGTAGCCCGAATTTACCTGCCAGCAAAAGCATGACGAATCCCGATAACGCACCGGCAGTAGGCGCGTTACCGGCGCTTGACGTGATCTCGGCAGGATCGGCTTGGGCAACCGACAGCGCGGACACATCGCTCACCGTATGGGGTGGTGCGCCTCCCAACTCGCTCGAGTCTGATCGTAACTCATCAACGATAGCGGATTGACTGTGTATCGGTGCATCCTCTCCACTGACCGAGACCGTCACAACAGACTCGATCAGGTCCTGCACAACCTGATTTTCCTGCACGTCTGCCACACTAGCCGCCACCGGCTCATTTGAAACGGTCGGTCTATCATCCACAATTGTCATCTCGACCTGTATTTCTGGCTCACCCTGCTGCTTTGGCTCATCTGACTGTTCTGACTGTTCTGACTGTTCTGACTGTTCTGACTGTTCTGACTGTTCTGACTGTTCTGACTGTTCTGCCTGTTCTGCCTGTTCTGCCTGTTCTGCCTGTTCTGCCTGTTCTGCCTGTTCTGCCTGTTCTGACTGTTCTGACTGTTCTGACTGTTCTGACTGTTCTGACTGTTCTGCCTGTTCTGCCTGTTCTGACTGTTCTGACTGTTCTGGCTGTTCTGGCTGTTCTGACTGTTCTGGCTGTTCTGACTGTTCTGGCTGTTCTGGCTGTTCTGGCTGTTCTGGCTGTTCTGACTGTTCTGACTGTTCTGACTGTTCTGACTGTTCTGACTGTTCTGCCTGTTCTGGCTGTTCTGACTGTTCGGGCTGTTCTGGCTGTTCTGGCTGCTCTGGCTGTTCTGGCTGTTCTGGCTGTTCTGGCTGTTCTGGCTGTTCTGGCTGTTCTGGCTGTTCTGGCTGTTCTGGCTGTTCTGACTCAACCTGAACCTCTTGTTCTACATCATTAGCAGACTGCTCCTCCTCAACTTGCAGCTCCCCCTCAACGGCAAGATTTCGCCCATCATTAAGTGCATCATCGGAGCTAGCCTGCACGACGGACTTCAATGTGAATTGATCCGGTACAGCGCCATCAATCGCTTTGAAGTAACATTCGGCTCTGGTGTCCTCAAAAGTACAGAACAGAGCGCCATGAGATGCGTTCTGTGTGGCTGTGTAGATAGAGGCCCACCAGTCCCCGCCTCTAACCTGAGGCTTTATTTCACGCCCGCCAAGGCCTGACACCACGGCGAACGACTTGCCGGGCTCCAGCTGCATCTCGGCACCAGAATGAACGATAGACTGATTACTGAAATCACTGAGCAGGTGTGTTCGTGAATAGCCATGCTGGTGCGCCAGCGCAATCATCGCACCCGCATCAAGACAGGCATCGTAGACATTCCAGCCAGTAGCGTCCGGTTTGTTGCCCGTTTGCAAACTGTTCTGATTCTTGTGCCAACTGCAAATTCTCCAAGCAGCTGGAGACTGCTCGAATGAGGATCTGATAAAGCCGGCGTAGTCGTCATCATGTTGCACACCTTCTACCTCAACTATTCCAGGAGACACCTGAACAATGTGCAGATTACCGTAGCGGCAGGACGCCTTGACACCAACAACGCCGGAACACTCCAGATTATCGGCTCGCTGTATTCGCTGCTTTATGTAATTCTGGTATACAGGCCATTCGAAATTCTCGTGATTACCGACTACGGTGAGCACGGGAAAGTCGGGCCCCAGGGCGTTGGTGATATTGGCTTCCCACGCAGCAGCGGCGTCATCCTTGTACCCCAGATCACCCTGAATCAGCAACAGATCAGTTCCTTCGCTGGCGATCAACGACAGGACTGATTGGGCATTCGCGCCCACTCCCTGGTCTCCGGTAAAAGCAACCTTCAAGGAGGCTGCGTTTAACACATTGCTGACTAATAGCAGCAGGACAAACAGCACGCGGCCTGAAATCATGGTGGATGTGATGACGTATTTGATGAGGCTGTCAAACAGCATTTTCTGCGTTTTACGCTCTTCTGAGAATGTCGGACCCCCGATATTACAGAAGTAACCGGGCTTACGCGGGTCTATTGTCAATTAAATGGCTGCCATTGATACTTGGACAGGCTGTAAACGCCTACGTCACTCATAGAATTGAGACACCACCCGTTAACAGGACAGTGACCGGTTTGGCAACGTTCAAGGCCTGCGTTAAAGAATACCTGCGGTCATGTTATTCAATTCGTTTCCCATTTACATTACTTTGGCAAAAGCCCAGACTTTCTTTACTATGCTGCGGGCAGGTAATAACCTGCTGCTTGGTTATCGAACGAAAGCACTTCGCTGCACTTTTCCATCCATTTACCGAAACAAAACCGTAAATAAATGAAATTGTTCCTATCAGTCTTTGCGTGCGCGGTGATGACGGTGAGCTGCAGTAGCTCCGACACACTCCCCCTTCCTATCGACGATACCCCCCTTCCTATCGACGATACCCCCCAGCTGGTAGACGATCCGGCGACAGTGTTCGAGCCGACACCTTCAGATCTTGTGATTAATGAGGCCCTCTATTCGGAAGACGGCTATGCCACCGCCAATGTCATCAGAGTGGATGTACGCACGGCGACCACTGCCGGCATCTGTACGATTGATGATCAGTCCGGTTGTACGCTGGCCGATGTCATCGCAGATGTTGATGGCAGCGACGACTTCAAGGTAGACATCCCCGTGCACGTCAGCAGCGACGACTTCCCCATAGACGGAACCGCTAGCAACGCCGAGCTACGACAGCGTGGCGGTGGATCACGAGCCGCATCACAGAAGTCGTTTCGAATCAAACTGGATAGCAAGGATGTTCTGTGGCGAAACGAAAGGTTTCTGCAACTGAACAAGCACCCCTTCGAGGCAACGAGAATTCGTAACAAACTGGCTTTCGACATGATGAAAGAGGTACCGCATTTGCCCAGCATGCGCACACAGTTTGTCAATCTGTGGATCGACAACGGTCAGGGACCTGTGGATTACGGACTATTCACGCACGTTGAACGACCTAACGACGATTACCTGAGAAGACGTGGTCTCGATGCCGATGCCAATCTGTACAAGGCCGAATTTTTCAAGTTTACCGAATTCAACTTGCAGGACATAGCCATTGATGCTGAAGGGGAACCACTGGACGAAGACAGATTTGAAAGCGCGCTGGAAATAGAGGAAGGCGATGATCATCGTCCACTGGTTGCGATGATGACGGCATTCCATGATACAGAGCGTTCGTTCGAATCTGTGCTGGACGAGCATTTCAACCGGAACAATGTCATGGCCTGGATGGCGTCAAACATTCTGCTTAGGCAGGCTGATGCCACGCGCCAGAATTACCTCTTGTACAACCCGTCGGGTACCGAAAGATTCTATTTTTTACCGTGGGACTACGACGCTGCGATGGGCGAATGGAGAGAGCCGCTCAACAGTTATGACAACGACGCGCTGCTCGAACGTCTGGAATACGGATATGCAATTAGTGTTAATAGCGAGTTCACATCACGATTTCTCAAGCTACCCGGAATGCATGAGCAGATGCTGGCGGCCGTCAATGAAATTCATCAAAACCATATTACGAACGAACTGATAACTGAGCGAGCCGAACTCTACTCGGATCTGGTTCAACCGTTTCAGACGCGGTTGCCTGATAGCGCCAACAATCCGGCTTTCAACGTAACGTCAGGCAAGCTACTGGCTAACGGGCCTGCCGCCAACGCCGATGCGCTGAAACATCGATTTGCCGTGCCGATGCCACCCACGCTCATGGCACCCGTTCTAGAAAACGGCCAATGGATCTTTAGTTGGACACCCGCTTATGAGGTCACGGGAAACGAGGTGACCTATGACTTGCACGTAGCATCGTACTGGTCATTTGCACCCGATAACATCGTGGTGGAGATCACGGGTATCGAGGATGAGGTGGAGTCTGTGTCTCAGGCAGTTGATGCAGCACGACTTCCCGCTGGAGAGTACTACGTGCGCCTTACCGCGAGAGCGAGTAACGATCCTGAACGCTTCTGGCAGGTCAGCTCAAACACGACGACCATCGCTGGTGTCAGAAGAAATGGCGTAATCCGGTTCACAGTGCCTGTGCAACCGTAGCTCAGACGTTGGAGCGGTATAACCATCATCACCTAATGATGTATATACCGCTCACTGAGTGTTTTGTAGTCTCTTCCACCCACTAACGCTTTTGTGCCGTGAGTGTTCGATAGCAACATCCCGGCACTGCATACCAGACTCCACTGCCGATCTGAAAACGGCAGCAGTTATTGCGAACCACGGCGCCAGGAACGGGGCCGACAGACCGGCTTTGGACTTCACACTAACTACTTCTGTAAGACTCTTCAACGCTCAGCTGTCTACTGGGTACAAGGCGTGAGCCTTTGCACTGGAGATAGTGATAGCGTCTGGTTCATGGTGTTCACTGAACGCTGTCTCATCCTCTGATTCAACGTCATCCTCCCACGGTACATTGGCACGAATTCCAATCGCACCGCCGTTGGGCACAATGGTCGACTCCTGCGAGCTCAATTTAACCTCCCTTCGGCTGTCCGTATCACTGGCTTCATCCGCGCTCAGCCCGTTAGTTTCGTTCAACTCCTCAACCGCTGCCACACTAGCTACCGAGTGTATTTTCGACATCAAACGGATACCGCCGGTCGGGGAATGTAGCCGCCGGGCAAACCAACCCTTACGCAACAACTGATTAAACTGGTTTGATTGCGGGTTGGCATACACCGTGCCGAAATGCACCTCATACCGAGCGAGAATAGCGCTGACAAAATCGGCCCAATCCTTTTCGCAATCCGGACGAACGGCGATCTGACTAAACACGACCGATCGAAAACGTGAGGGATCAAACCGTTTGCGTGCCGGCGGCCAGGGTTTAACCAGCAAACGGGTCAGCCAGGTCGCCCAGAAGCCCATCTCTACAATACCGAACTCACTTAGCGATACACAGGCACTGATACGGATACCCTGCTCATCAACGAAGGCAAGAATAGGTGTCGATGCAGGGGTCGCGTCGCGCCATGAACAATCTGCATGCGTGTCACCCAGCAACACACTGTGCTCGGTACTATCGGTAAGCTCTATCAGCTGTGTTCTGCACGTCGGCCATTGGCGATACATCATGAACATGCTGATGTCACCGGCGCACGCTGCGCCTTGCTTTTCCAGCAGTGTCATGGACCGCGTATTGGTCGTGTCTATACACCCGTACGACAACACCGGCTCGTTCAGTAGCTGCGATTGCTCATCTATCCAGACCATGGCAGCATCGGTCAGGCTAATACCTATACGCATGCCTTGCCATGCTTCGGCCACCACCAGTACGCTACGGTAGTAGCCTGTTACTGGTGTTACACCCCACAGCAACTGACGTTTGTCCAGCACGTAGACGCCCACCAGCTCTTCGTGAATATGTGCCGTAATGAATACAGGCTCATGGAACCTGTCAAGTTGTTCCACCACATTGTGTCGCTGGTAGCGCAAGCCCTCAGTACCAAATGTTACCTCCGCCACCAACGCTGCATAGTCAGCTGGCACCTCACTGGATACCGTGATAACCGGGTGATCTCTTTCTTCAAGCTGATCACTCAGCGCGTGGTACCAGCCTACATCCAGCATGGCCACTTGCGACACCGGCTTGCGTTGACGGATTGCCAGCCACAATAGTTGCCAGGTAGCAAACGGCATAAGCACGCACGGTTTCCAGTCACGCTTTAACCAGCTGACGTCTGGTGTGTGGAATAACTCGCGCCAAAGCGAGCTGGAGAATTTTCCGTGCAACAGGTGATTCTGTGTTTCAGTCAGTGCCGACCAGAATTCCTGCCGCTTTGTACCCTCCGGCAGGACACCAGGATCTGATGGTGCAGCATAGTTTGAGAAAGGTTCTGCGATACGATCTATCAGTGCCGGATTTTCCATAGCCAGAAAACCTGCCACTATCTGTTGTGAAGAGACAAGATGCAGCCCGCTGGTCGCGCGCGGATTACACTCGATAGCCCGCCACTTGTTTTCATGATCAGCCATGAAATCAAACGATATCATGCCGCTGAAGTTCATTAGCTTGACCACTATCTCATTGAACTGCTTTATCTTGAACGGCGTTGCAATACGCTCGAAGCGCACTGCAACGGAGCCTGAATCGAGCAGACTCTGGTAGGTGACAATGAGCAGGCATTTGCCGTGCGAGGCCATAACAAAACTGCTGCACCGCTCGTCCGTCATCTTGACTTGCACCACGTGATCCTCGGTGAGTAACGCAGGCGCAGGTTTGTTACCGTGCTCGCAAAACACAACCCCGACGCCTGAGCATGACAAACGCGGTTTTATCACACAGGCATGGTTCTCAAGCAATGCCAACGCCGCTTCACTATCTGCTCTGGCGGTAGCAGGTACCGGGATATCGTTACCCATGGCCCAACGTGCAAACAACCACTTATCGTGCAACTGATCGAGTAAAGACGAATTCATCGTCAGCAGCGTTACGTGTTCTGGCAGATCGTCCTGAATTCTGGACACGTACAAAATCTCTTCCGACACCGGCACCACAAGAGTAACGTTTTCCCGTGCAATAATATCCAGTAGCTGCCGCCTGTAACGCCTGTGGTCAGCGACCGGTGATACCACCTCATGGCATACCGCAATCATTGTCGACAATCGGCACGGATGCCAGGCCAGCGTCTCCGCCACGATGACACGCCAACCTCGTAGATGAAAGGCGCGCGCTATGTCCAGGGCGACGGGTAGGCGACCCAGAGTCAGCAAGACCGTTTTGCTGGCGTCGATGCCAGCTTTATCTACGCTAGCCATGAGCACTGCCACGGGTGCAGCTGCAGACAAAAGCCCGGCCAGAATAAACCTGTATTCACATCGCCATGATAGGTTTTCAAGAACATCAGTCGGACCGGAATTCACATGCCCCAAGTGTATACTGAGTCAGCACCACCGCCAGTAGTCCATGTTTCACAATCCATGCCCGTCACCGAACTTTACCGGCCCCCGGCTCCCACGCCCCAATCGCCATTGCGCTCTCTTGTGCGGGTCATTCGTCAGGGCGACGGCGACCTACTCAGTCTGGTGCCTGCTGAGGCATACAAAGAACCACTCACCTGGCTGGGTTACTCGCGCCGCTCAATTTTGTTGATCAATGACTCCGAGCTATGCCGCTCGGTGCTGGCAGATCGCGATGAGATCTTCCCCAAAAACGATCTGATGGTGGGTGCACTTGAAGGCCTGGTAGGGGATTCTCTGTTTGTCTCCACTGGCGCAACCTGGAGGCGCCAACGGCGCATGATCGACCCCGCTTTCTCTCAGCTGCGCATCGATACCGCCTATCGTTCCATGGTGAGTGCAGTTGACGACTACACGCAACTACTGGATAAGCACGCGGCGTCTGCGATCGCAACTACAACAGCGTTTTCTCTGGACATGGCCATGAGTCATTTAACCGCCGACATCATCTGCAGAACCATATTTTCACAAACACTGAGCACACGTGTTGCACGCGATGTGTTCGATGACTTTCTGTTGTTTGAACGTAGTGTGGCCAGTGTGAATCTCAGGCAACTGATCTTTGGCAAACCCTGGTCTGCTGTACAACAGCCTGCGCCGGTTCTGAATGCCTGCGCCAGAATCAGATATCACATTGGTACCCTGCTGGACCCCAGACTCGCTGACAATGCGCCTGCCATGAACGATATTGTGGATGCCGTCATAGCAGCCAGAGATGCCGAAACCGGCAAGGCTTTTACCCGCGAAGAACTGATTGATCAGATCGGTGTGTTCTTTCTGGCCGGACACGAAACAACGGCCAGTGTACTGACTTGGGTTTTCTTCGTGTTAAGTCAACAACCTCAAATAGCTGATCGAATCGCCGATGATGTCAACGCCGTGACAACCGGTGGCAACGTTGAGCTGGAACACATCCGCCAGTTACCCTACGTACGCAACGTGTTTCGTGAAGTCCTACGCCTGTATCCACCCATTACCTTCATACCGCGTGTTGCACTCAAAGCAACAACTATCGCCGATATAAAAGTGAAGCGTGGTGCCATGATCATGATTTCGCCCTGGACTGCTCATCGCAACGCCCTGCTCTGGGAAAATGCCGATCGCTTTGATCCGGATCGATTTGACGTCCAGTGCCCACGTAACGGCGATTCAGGCGCACATATGTCGTTCGGCATTGGTCCTCGCGTCTGTGTCGGCGCCTCGTTTGCCACCACCGAGGCGGTGCTGATCATTGCGCGTCTTGCGCAGCGCTACCGCTTCCACACCGGCAATCCCAATGCAGTCCGACCCGTAGCAAGACTCACCACGCGCCCCGCTACAGAAATCAGCGTCACGGTTGAGCGAAGATGAATACACAGAGTCAATCCATGCCGGTTGTTGTCATTGGAGCCGGTATCGGAGGCTTGTCTGCTGCGCTGTCCCTGAAAGCACGCGGCGCACCGGTAATATTACTGGAGCGACATGCCACCGCCGGTGGCAAGATGCGCCAACTGGAGGTGGCTGGGCGCGCCATTGATGCCGGTCCTACTGTCTTTACCATGCGCTGGGTATTCGAGGCCTTGTTCGCACGCGCAGGTCTACGCCTTGATGAACACCTGACGCTGCACGATGCAAGCTTGCTTGCCAGACACAGCTGGCTTAATGGCAGTTCGCTGGATCTATTTACAGACATTTCACAATCGATGGATGCTATTGCTGCGTTTGCATCACCGAAAGAGGCAGACAATTATCGTGATTTCGCGCGTCAATCAGAATCCATATTCAACACACTGGACGCAAGCTTCATGCGCGCCCAGCGCCCCAACCCCATTGGTTTAAGCCTGAGTGGCGGACTCAAAGGCGTCATGGACATGGCCAATACCCAACCGTTTGTAAGTCTGTGGCGCCACCTGTCAAAAAGTTTTGATGACCCGCGCCTGCAGCAATTGTTTGCCCGCTACGCGACCTATTGCGGCAGCTCGCCATTCAAAGCGCCAGCCACACTGATGCTCATCGCACATGTTGAACGAGCTGGCGTGTCTCTAGTTGAAGGGGGCATGCACGCACTGGCACAAACACTTGCTGATACGCTCAACTACCTGGGCGTTGACTGCCGATACAATCAGGGCGTGGCGCGTATCGAAAGCACATCGAGCGGTGTTAAAGCGGTAGTGCTGGGATCTGGTGAGCGTATTGCTACCCACGCCGTAATTTTCAATGGCGACACACAGGCACTGGCAACAGGCCTGCTCGGTAAACACGTTACAAAAGCCAGCGGCATTCGCAAGCAAGCCTCGTTATCCGCAGTGACGCAATGTCAGGTTGCGCAAACATCGGGTTTTGATCTGGCACACCACACCGTGTTTTTTGGTGATGACTACCACGATGAATTCGCCAGTGTGTTTACTCACCAGCGATTGACCAAAAATCCTACCGTGTATGTCTGCGCACAGGATCGGGGAGGTTACGAACAACGCGCACCCAGCACCCTGACGCATGAGCGACTACTCAGTCTGGTTAATGCACCCGCTATCGACATGAGTGAGTCTGACAAGCACGAAGCGGTGGCGCGAATGCGGCAAACGCTGACGGCGCATGGCCTGGTTGTCAGTGATGAACAAGGCGACACTCTGACAACCGGACCTTGCGAATTTGAGCAGCTGTTCCCGGCATCTGAAGGCGCGCTGTACGGGCGCCCTACGCATGGATGGATGGGCTCTTTCAGCCGACCCGGTGCGGCGAGTCGTGTGAAGGGTCTGTATCTGTGCGGTGGTAGCGTACACCCGGGTGCCGGTATACCCATGGCAAGCCTCTCCGGACAACTCGCCGCCGATAAACTGTGGGAGGATATGGGGCATTCGACTAAACACCCGTAATCCTAGAGCGTTTACCATTACCCTATGTGGCTATTCAATGTACTTGTCATACTGCACATCATCACGGGCACCGTTGGCCTGGTAACGATGTGGGTGCCTATCATTGGCCGTAAAGGCGGCGACACGCACAAACGCTGGGGCAAGATCTTTGCACACGCACTGCTTGCTACCGGCATTATCGCCATAGGCATCAGTCTGGTTACCCTGAGATACCCGCTTGAAACGCACCCGTTTTCCGATGATGCGCCACTGGTTAAGGGGCTGTTCGGCTGGATGATGCTCTACCTTGCGACGCTCACCATCATGCTCAGCCGCTATGGTTTACTGTGCATCCGTAACAAGCGTAATCATGCCGCGAACAAGAACGTCATTAATATTGCCCTGCAAATCGCAACCTTTATAACCGCCGCCAACTGTGCATGGCACGGCGTCCAGTTAAATCAGCCCATCATGATGGGTATATCGATCGTGGGACTGCTTTCAGCAGTTCTGAACACAATGTTCATCTTCGACGAAGAGCCACTTTTCAACGAGTGGATTATCCAGCACACGCGCGGGCTGGTTGGCGCAGGTATTTCGGTGTACACCGCATTCTTCGCCTTTGGTGCGGTCAACCTGATGCCGGCCCTGGCGTTCAACCCGATATTGTGGGCCACACCCACCACATTGGGCGTGGCACTACTGCTCTACCATCAGTTCAAGGTAACTCTGCAGCGACGTCAACGAGCTGCCCACTAAGGCATGCGATTTAAAGACTCGATATCCAAACGCAATACACTATCGTTTCCAGCGCAATGCCAGATCGGCAATATGAAAGACAAGCGCTGCTACCAGACACAGTGCTACCACCAAGTGACCAGCACCTTTCAGATTAGCGCCGAGCGCCAGCATGAGGCTACCGCCAGCTCCCACGTTGGCCAACAGATGTATGGTCGGAATTCCTCGCTGCCTGACACGCCAGTGAACCACGAGGGCGAGAACTTCCACGATCACGAACAACACCATGATGTCCACGATGCGACCGCTGCTTATCAGTGATTCAAGACTCATTTGAAAACCCGTTCTGTGGTGTATGCGACACGCCCGACACACGTTGTTTAATTGCGGTACCCAAAAACAGTCAGCCGGCGATATATGGTTACGTGAGCCACTACCAGTAACTCACTCAAGCTCGGACAATTCATGCCAGCCACACCTCTAGACCTTGTGCTGATTACCCGGCTATTGGACGTGCTCGCAGACGATATCCTACCGCTTACCGAGGCTGCCGTATTGCTGAGCAATAAGGTATTCGGTGCGGCTTTGCTGCGCAAATCGGACTACAGGACCTACCTTGCAGAGACTGACAACGAGATGGAAAGTCCTCTGCATCATGGTGAGATGTATTTGCTGAAGCGCTTTTTCGAGACGCCAGCAGAAACACGGCCTGTGCCTGGCGAGCTCATTTTCCTGAGTAGTCATGAGCCCTGCAGCATGTGCCTGTCGGCCATAACGTGGGCGGGATTCGATAATTTCTACTATTTTTTTAGCCACGAAGACTCTCGAGACAGCTTTGACATTCCACACGATCTGAAGATTCTCAAAGAAGTTTTCGATATCGACCCTGGGCAATATTACCGAAACAACGCGTTCTGAGACTCTTTCGACATGCGATCGTGGTACGAAATACACAAAAATACACTGAGCAATGACACACAGACCCAGCTTAATGAGAAGATTGAAGTAATCAAGCACCGATATGATGCAACTTCTGCGTATTACCAATCGAGTAAAGACCTGAACGACATACCCTTGAACTGAACTAGCATAATGGTCAGTTTGCCTGAACCACCCACGATCCACCATCAGTGCTTTCGTCTAATCGAGTCATTATATTGACATGATCAGTTGTCGAGTAAACGGTTTCAGAACCGCCGTGGCCGGCTCGCTGCTATTTTTGATGCTTCCCCTGCATGCTGCCAACACCAGCATCATAACGGTGGCCGATGCATCGCTGGCAGCTGCCTTCTACAGCGACAGCTCATGCCTGCTCACCATAGACTCCCTGGCGCAGCCTGGTAAAACTGTCATCGACGCGGACGTCGACGATCAGGGGTCGCGCATGCTGATTCACTGCGATACAGAAAAGGGTCGCCGCCTGACATTGCTGGCCCGCGGAGACACACTGAATATCTCGCAACGGGTCCCCCTGTTGAGTCGGGAACAGATCAATGAAGGCTCTTACGGCATGATTGCGTGGTTGACCCGCAGCGGCGTTCAGTATTCTGATGACTCTGCACCAAGGCGCTACGTGATTGGCGGAAATGTCATGCTGACCCGATCGTCCCCCGTGGATGTCGCTGGTTATGCTCTGCATACTGAGCGTCGGGCATTCGCCCGCATTTCGGGCGTGCTGGAACCTATCGTCAAGGCAGACGAGCAACAGCTTATGGAGCCGGTCGACACAAAGCAATTAGCGGTTGACGACGAAAACGAGGACAAATCTGACACGACAAGCGCGTCGGGAAACCCGTCGTCAACCGGTGACGAGGATTCAGATGCCAGACAAGAAAACGCGCCGGGTGCCAACGGCGCTGATCGCAATGCGGGTCAGGCCAGGCAACCCGCTTCCGGCAGTTAATTACGAATAGCTCCGCCTTGGTGTAGCAGCGAATTGATCCTGGCTCGTGTTTCAGGTGTCTTGGCAAGGCGGATAAACGCTGCTCGCTCACGGGCGTAAAGATCTGTCTCACTCACCACCATCTCACGACCATCACTGCTACACATGATCGTGGCAATCTGCATGGCAACGTTCTTGTCGTGTGGGAAGAAGTCCCCGCGTGCCACACCCTCGTCCATAAAGCTTGCCATGCGTTCGAGAATATCACCGCCAGCCAGCACGAAGCTGGGGCGCGGTTTCGCAGAATAACCATCACCGAGCGATGCAAGCTCCTGTAAGGATCGCGTATACAGGCGATCCCGATTCATCAGCTCCACATCGTGACCAGGCTTGTAGTATTGTAGTTTCTCTGCGTTCTTGGGAGATGACGCCATCGCGCCATAACCCAGATTCATCCAGGCCTTCCAGGCGGCACCCTGCCAGTCACCGGTGTGTTCGTACCATCGCAGGTAGGTCTCTTTGACACCACCACCTGCCGGTACCAGCCCCACTCCACTTTCAACCAGCCCGACAACACTGTTGCTGTGCATCACCAGACGATCACAGTGCAACAGCACTTCGAAGCCACCACCAAGAGCCAGACCTGATGGCGCACCCACCACGGGCACAGGCACATACTTCAAGGCTTCAACTGCCCGCTGGAAACGAGACAGGAACTGGTCCATGCCATCCCAGTCCTGCGCATCAATCTGGGCGAGAAACGCATTCAGATCCACGCCGGCAGAGTAGTGCTGAGCGTCGTTGTGCACCAGTATGCCCTTGCCATGATCTTCAACGGCTGCCGCTACCATCTGCATGGATTCGTCGGACAACGCATTCGCCTTAGAATGAAATTCAATCATCCGGAAATCGTTTTCGATGGCAAACACACTGGCCGCACGGTTACTGTACAGCGGCTTGCGCGTACGCCGAGCCAGATGAAAGCGCACTACGCCTTCTGGCAATGAGATGGGCTGATAGGCACCAGCGGCTTGCTGAACGATGAGCGTATTATCCTCGACCACATAAAAAGGTTTACCGAGCTGCAAGGCTTCAGGCACATCAGCACCGGTTGCCTGCAAAAGGCCTGCGACCGTGTCCGCACCCAGCGCGTCGATCATTTCAAAAGGCCCGCGAATCCAGTTGAAACCCAGCTTCATGGCATCGTCTATCGGCTGGGCAGAATCGGTGACATCACCTAACAGACTGGCGGCATATCCCAGTATGCGCCCCAGTACGTTCTGACAGAATCGGGCTTCAACGTTCGAGCCCTTAATCAGCTCGGTCAGTGGCTCCTGCTGATCAGCGAGATGCTGCGCTGCCAGTACGGCGCGCTCTGGCAGTATACTGTTAACAGCCCGGTACTCACCCGTATCCAGTTGCCTGGCGAGACGATTACCCTGATCTGTTTGTTTGTAAAAACCACCTTCACCCTTGTTACCCGTCAGGCCTGTTGCCACCATCGAGTTGATTATGTCGCTTTCAGCGCCCACCGCATGAAAGGCATCACCCTCTGGCAAGATGCTACGTAGCGAACGGACAACATCGCTCATCAGATCAATACCAATCAGATCATAAAGACCAAACACACCGGTTTTGGGAATTCCCATGGGGCGCCCCATCAATGCGTCAGCCGTCTCTATCGGCAGATTCAAACGAACGGCTTCATCGATACCTACCTGAAGCGCAAACACACCAACACGGTTGCCCAAAAATCCGGGTGTATCGTTGCAAGTAACCACACCCTTGCCTAACTCCCTGTCGTTAAAATCAGCCAGCTTTGCCATGACATCATCACGCGTTTCTGACCCACGCACCAGTTCCAGCAGTCGCATATAGCGAACCGGATTAAAGTAATGCGTTATGGCAAAGCGCTGCTGAAAACTGGCTGGCAACGTTTCAACCAGCAGGCTGATGGGGATAGTCGACGTGTTGGATGTCACGATGCAATCCTCTGGCACCACCTCGGCAAGCCGGTGATACAGGTCACGTTTGATATCCAGTCGTTCAACGATAGCTTCCACTACCCAGTCCGCATTCGCCAATTGATCGAAGTCATCCCGGATATTACCGACTGTAATTAGCCCGGCAGCGCTCTTGTGCATCAGCGCCGGGGGATCGGACCGGACCAGACGCTCCAGCGCAGCTTCACTGATGCTGTTGGCTGTTGTCTCACCCGGCAGATCGAGCAACAATACCGCATGCCCAGCGTTGGCTATCTGACCCGCAATACCTGCGCCCATGGTGCCGGAACCGATTACCGCTATTGTCTTGAACATGAGTGAATTGAGTGGAGTGTGAAAACGAGAGCGCGTAACAATCCCGACGTTACAACTTCAGCGAAGCCGTACGTTCAAGAGCGGTAAGCTCGTCTATTGTACCGTGGGCGACAGACCCAGCTTGAAGAAGTCAAAGGGCAGGGCACAAACACGCGCCTTGACGGTTTCACGATTAGCCAGATAGACATCAAGATCATCGTTGCTGGCAAGCGGTTCTTCAAGCATGGCAGTTGCCAACTGACACCGGTAGCGTGGCGACCAGCATTGCGACCCCAGACAATGCGACAAGTCGCCTTTGTTGGGGATGATGTCCGAAGGCGTCTCGTCGGAGGTAAGATCGCCGTGAAAGTCGCTGAGAAAGAGATCCTCTGCCAACATTCTAGGGCCATCAGGTGCGGGCAATATCAACCCCATGAGACGACGCGCAGGACCTGCGTCACGCTCCTCTCTGAGAGCCTTGATGGACATGGCATCAATATCCGCATCCAGTGATACAAAACCGGAGAGCCCCGATTCAATGACTGAGTGACGAGCATCCATGTCGTTACCGTAGGAGAGCAAGCCACTTTCCAGGCGCTCTATCAGATTAGGACACCCCGGTCTGACGTCAAGATCAGCACCTTTGGCGAACAACTCATCATATAGCGCCTGACCTAACTTGGAATCATCAACATAAATCTCAAAGCCACCTTGCTTGCTCCAGCCGGAACGGGCTACCAGCAACGTGTGATTCCTGTAAGGCAGCCTGACATACCTGAAAAACCGTATGTCTCGTGTGGCGGGTCCAAACACCCGTTCCATCAGCGTGTCTGCATGAGGACCCTGCACGGCCAGAGGCCAGACGTCCGGTTCTGTAACGACAACATCCAGCTCTGCGCCCTTGGCCAGGCCTTTCGCCCAGAGTATGACATCCGAATCGGCAATGGACAGCCACCAGTGATCTTCTGCCAGCCGGATACCGACAGGATCGTTAACCAGCTTGCCGTTCTCATCAGCTAATGGCAGATAGATACACCGGTCCAGTGCCACCGTTGAAATGTCACGCGGGGTCATCCACTGCACCAGCCGGTTGGCGTCGGGGCCCTGAATACTGACCTGGCGCTCGACGCCGACATCCCAGACCTGCACCGCCGAACACAGGTGCCAGTAATCCTCCTGCACTGAAACAAATTCGGTAGCCAGCAACATGTGGTTGTACACGGTGAAAGCTGAGGCACCCCTGGCGATGGAGCGTGATGTAAACGGTGTTTTTCTGAGTCTTCTTGAAACAGACAGGCGCGGAGCATTGTTCATCAGGTGCGGTATAAAAAGAGATGGCCTTGGTTTATCCCCGCGATAATACCTGCGCTATCAAGCCTGACGCTGTCTCAGAAACGTCAGACGGACAGGTCAAACAGGTAAGAACGTTAACAAACATCCAGCGATGATGAACAGATCGCCACTATAAAGGAACTACAGGGGCCACCTTGTCCATATGAACATCCATCTGCGGATAAGGAATTACGATACCGGCCTTGTCGAATCCCTCTTTAATGCGTTGGTGAAGATCAAAATGCAGCGGCCAGTAATCAGCGGTCGCAACCCACGGCCGCACTGCAAAGTTGACTGACGAATCAGCCAGAGCCAGCACGCCGATCTGCACCGGTTTATGCTCTTCAAGGACGCGCTCGTCGCTTTCCACGATCTCTCTCAGCAAACTGGACACCTGCTTCAGATCGCTGTCGTAGCTGACGCTGATAATCATGTCCAGCCGTCTGGATGGGGAGGTGGAATAGTTGACAATCGGGCCACCCATTACGGTGGAGTTGGGGACGGTGATAGTCCGACGATCAGGCGTGATCAGTGTGGTGCTGAAAACGGTAATCTTGTTCACCGAGCCTGAAACACCGCCGGCATCCACGTAGTCGCCTACTTTGCACGGCCGAAACGATACCAGCAAGACACCGGAGGCAAAATTCGACAAGGACCCCTGCAGAGCCAGACCGATAGCCAGACCGGCAGCACCTATCACGGCAATGAACTGCGCAGTGGGAATACCGATCTGTGATAGCGCTGCAATGATGATGAGCATCAGCAGGATCATGTACAGAATGTTGGTAACGAAACCTCCCACCGTGGGGTCAATCTGGCGCTGGGTCATCAGTTTGCCTGCCAGATTGACAGCCCACCGGGCAATCCACTTGCCGATAAAGAAAATGGCCATTGCGGCGAGCGCCTTTAGCCCGTACTCGATGCCCAGTGCCGGCAATGTTTCTACAAACTCAACCCAACTCATCAGCGCTTTACCTCAGTCCCCGGTGTTGACGACCGTTTCGGGTAAAGTGTAGAGGAGACGAACCGTTAGTCCACAACCGTACTCATGGCAACAAAGGTGGAGGTGTGTGCAACGTGCGGCAATGCGGAGAGTTTTTCGCCCAGCACCAGCCGGAAGGTGTTGATATCCGAGGTTCTGATTTTCACCAGATAATCGAAGGGTCCCGCAATGAGATGCATCTGTTCAATCTCAGCAATGTGTCTGGCGGCATTGTTGAAGGATTCCAGCGCGCTGAGCTTGGTATTATTCAGTTTGACTTCTACAAAGGCGATGTGCCCCTGGCCGAGTTTTTCGCAATCCACAATGGCTTTGTAACCCAGTATGTAGCCGTCTGCCTCCAGACGTTTGACCCGGGCGGCACAGGGTGTCTTGGTCAAGCCAACTCTGGACGCAAGCTTGGTCAGGGTGATACGACCATCTGTCTGCAGGATGGAAACAATGGATCTGTCAAATTGATCAAGCATTCTCGGTGCCTCTAGCCTCCTGCACGAGCATACTCTGGACGGCTACACTGAATCTACTATAACGACAGATTAATGACATTGAATTCTTCTGATAACCCGCTACACGCTGACAAGAACCGACTGCTGTTTGTTGGCGCAGCCCATGTCGACGACGTTGCAGTATCGGCCTCTGCACTAATACCAAGAGCATCCAATCCAGTGGTCTGGCAGCGCTATTTGGGCGGTGTAGCGTCCAATTCGGCCAGAGCCGCTGCGCGCACCGCCATGAGCGGCACGCAGGTAACGTTCTCAGCGGCCGTTGGCGATGACGCGGCGGGTCGCCAGGTGGAAGCCACATTGAAAAAATGCGCCATTGATCCCCATCTGATATTTCTATCCGGTGCGCCGACGGGGCGTTACAGCGCTATCATGGACGCCGACGGCGAACTGCACATTGGTCTGTCCGACGTGGCTACTGCCGAATGCCTGACCCTTGATGCCTTGCAGCTCGTGGTAGACCTGACAGGCGCGGATGCCGTGATGCTCGATACTAATCTGTCACAGATCTGCCTTGCCCAACTGGCGGCAACCTGCTCCGAGCGCAAGATTCCACTGGCCGCCATGAGCGTATCCCCGGCCAAGGCAGTGCGACTGTTGCCTTTCGCGAAAGCTGTAACCCTGCTTTTCTGCAATCGCCGGGAAGCGCTTGCGCTCTGTCCACCGCTGTCTCTGGATAGCACCATTGATGCACTGGCTGATGGATTGCTTGGGCAAGGTTTCAGCCGGTTTGTACTGACCGACGGCCACTCGCCACTGGTTGTGCAGGACGATAACGAACGACACACTGTACCGGTACCTGACGTGCAGCACACCCACCACGTTAACGGTGCCGGGGACGCCCTGGCAGGCGCAACGTTTGCAGCGTGGACAGAAGGTTTGAGCCTGCTGGATGCAACCAGAGAGAGGGGCCTGATCGACGCGGCACAGAGTGTTGCCGGGCACAGACCAGCACCCGCAATCGAAGAGCGGTGACAATCGTCCAACCGCAAGACACAACTCACCTCCTTTAACTCTTTCCATACAGATCGAATCAGCATGAATAAATCGTTATTGACTATCAGCGCCGACGTACAGGTAGCACTGGATCAGGGTCGCGCAGTGGTGGCACTTGAAAGCACGATCATCACACATGGTATGCCGTTTCCACACAATAGAGACACAGCCCTGGCCGTTGAACAATCCGTGCGCGATGGCGGAGCCGTACCCGCCACCATTGCCATACTTGATGGTCAGATAACCGTTGGTCTGTCAGCCAGTGAACTGGATATCCTGGCACAGACAGATCAGGCAATGAAGCTGTCGCGTGCCGATCTTGCCATGGCGCTTTCACGCAAGGCCATGGGGTCAACCACGGTGGCTGCCACCATGATGATTGCCCACAGAGCTGGAATCACTGTATTTGCCACTGGCGGCATTGGCGGAGTGCATCAGGGTGCAGAGCAAAGTTTCGATGTATCAGCTGATTTGCAAGAGCTGTCCAGAACACCGGTAACCGTGATATGTGCGGGCGCTAAAGCCATTCTCGATCTACCCAAGACGCTGGAAGTACTCGAGACGCTAGGTGTTCCGGTACTGGCCTACCAACAGGACAACCTGCCGGCGTTCTGGTCGCAGGATAGTGGATTGAAAGCGCCTCTACGTGCCGACAGTGTTGATGATATCGTGGAGTTCATGCAGGCTCGCGCAGCACTGGACATCAGTGGCGGCGTACTCATCGCCAATCCGGTACCGGCGGAGCACGAGATACCGCGCGACCAGATGCTCGGCCTGATCAACCAGTCCATCAGTGAAGCTGCAGCGGCTGGCATCAAAGGCAAGCAGGTAACGCCCTGGCTTTTGGGCAGACTGGTTGAACTTAGCGAAGGACGCAGCCTGGTCACTAACAAGGCGCTAATCAACAACAATGCAACTCTGGCAGCATCGCTGGCTGTGTCGCTGGCCGCCTCACCGGCAGCTCACCTGATTACCGGTTAGCGGGTAACCCGAAACGCGCCGCCGCGCTGCCATCATCCAGCACACGCCGCACGATGATGGCAGCTTCTTGCAATGATTTCGCACACCCTCGGGCGTGCAGAATGAGGGCACCGGAGTACACCAGTGAGTCGCGTGTGTAGCCAGGCTGGCCTGCCAGTGCCGCCAGACCCAGCGTGGCCGCATGAGTAGCCAGTAATCCGGCAAACGGATTTTCCGGGGACTTGACCGAGCGAACAGAGTCGTTCTGCAGCTCGTCAGGTAGCGGCACCGCCCGCTCCTGCCGTTCAATACCCACATCCCCGGGTTCGATCTCTACCTGCCGAAGCGTGTCGCCATCGGTGCTGACAAAATAGCGTGCTGCCTGAGTCAATGATGGCACTACCCCACCTTCCACTCCGCGCACCAGCACCGAACTGGCGAAACCACCCTCCCGTGCCAGCCTTGCGTAAACAGGCGGGTATGGCTTGTGCACAAAGCCTGTGACCAGATGCGTAGCACTCACCGACATGAGGCTGCGCAGCGCCACTTCCAGCGTCGTCAGGCACGGACGTTTGACGATACGGGTACGAAGCGTTGTAAGCGCTGCCAGTTCAGGGGCGAGTTCCTCCTGCGGCAGGTAAGCCCAACCTCGTTGCTCGTTTTCTATATCAGCCGCCGACGCGGCTCGATCGGCCGGCTGTTGATAACCGGCAGCCAGCAACACAGCCTGATGAGTAGCTCCGTACTTCGGGCCCATGCTCATGACACCGTGCGTGAGCACGTTCTGACCACAGGCCGCCAGTACAGCAGGCAGAAAAGGCGCAGCTGGCGTGCCTCGTAAATAACCATCGTAGGGGTCGACGATACACAACAGATCGTCTACGTTGACCGGGTGCGGGATGATTCTATTGTTGATGGCGTCCAGAATGCCCGCCAACTCTTCATCGGTCTCGCGCTTCATGCGCAGGGCAATCAGAAAGATCCCGGCCTGTACGTCGTCAGCCTCTCCGGCAAGAATGATGTCCATGGCTCGTGCAGCTTCTGCGCGAGTCAGATCCTTGCTTAACGTAGGCCCTGTGGCGATACGTTGCAGTACATCGCGCATGAATTCGTTGTCTGACATAAGCTATGGGTATTGGTCGCTGGAAACGCGCTGATCTTCAAGTCCTATGGTAACCGAGCCACATGATTCACGAACAAAAGGATTTAACCTCGACAGCGGTCAGGTCTCACGATTTCGCAGCCTTTCTTGACATCCGGGATCGGCATGTAGTGCTGATTGGTGGTGGCGCTCGTGCGGCTACCAAACTCAGCCGCCTGCTAGCAGGGGGTGCAACAGTACAACTGCTGGCAATGCAGATTACCGAAACACTGAGAATACAGCTCTGTGCTAATGTGATTCACCATGCTCGCCAATGGCAGGCAAATGATCTGGTCGATGCCTGCATCGTCGTTGCCGCTGCCGACACTGAAGAGGAAAACACCGCCATCAGCAATGCGGCTCACTCGACAGGCTGCTGGATCAACGTCGCCAACCAGCCCGACAAAAGCAATTTTCTCATCCCTTCGCTCGTCGATCGATCACCCCTTAAAGTAGCGATATCCAGCGGCGGTAGTTCACCGGTGCTGGCGAGGCTTATTACCGGGCGTATCGAAGCATTCCTTCCACACACTTATAGCGATCTTGGCAAGCTGGCCGAACGTCACAGAGAGCGCATGAGAAAACAGATTGGTGACTGGCGTCTGCGTCGTCGTTTCTGGGAGCGACTGCTGAGTGGTCGCACTGGCGAACTCATCCTCCAGGGCCGGACCACACAAGCCGATGAGGCGCTGGAAAAAGCCATAGTCGCGTACCAGTCGGAGGATCTGCAAGGTGAGGTCTATCTGGTGGGGGCTGGCCCAGGGGATCCTGACTTGTTAAGCTTTCGTGCTCTCAGGCTCATGCAGCAATGCGATATCGTGTTATACGACCGGCTGGTATCAGAAGCCATCATGGCACTGGTCAATCCGGATGCTGAACGTGTCTATGTTGGCAAGCGTCGTAGTGATCATGCTGTTGCGCAGGAATCCATTAACGAGAAACTCGTGGTGCACGCTGCACAAGGCAAACGCGTTCTCAGACTAAAAGGAGGTGATCCGTTTATCTTCGGGCGCGGCGGTGAAGAGATTGAAACTCTGGCAGCTGAAGGCGTGCAGTTTCAGGTGGTGCCGGGTATTACAGCGGCAGCAGGGTGTGCCAGCTATGCGGGTATTCCACTCACCCACCGCGACCACGCACAGGCCTGCCTGTTTGTCACCGGCCACCTGAAGGATGGCTCGGTTGACCTTGATTGGGAAGCGCTTGTCAGACCTCAGCAGACTGTGGTCATCTATATGGGACTCCTGGGACTGCCCGTAATCTGCAAACAGTTGATCAAACACGGTCTACCGACAGATCATCCGATTGCTTTGATAGCTGAAGGCACACGGCACAATCAGCAAGTTCTGACCGGTACCCTGGAAAGCCTGCCAGGCAAGGTCCATCCGGACAGCATCAAGCCACCCACGTTGATCATTGTGGGTAGCGTTGTTCAATTACGCGACAAGCTTGCCTGGTTTGAAACACGTCACTGATAACAAACTCGGTTTTCTCCGATACCATGACGAACAAGACATCATGAATGACAAGACCACACATCCGCTCATCAGGCTGGATGCGCTGAAGCCGGGCCATACCCATCGCGTAGAACACGATGGCAAGGGGCTACTCCTGTGCCGCGTGGGTGACTCGGTTCATGCCGTAGACGACACATGCACTCATGATGATGTCTCCCTTTCGTTAGGCGCTTTATGCAAATACAGATTGCGATGCCCACTGCATGGCAGTGAATTCGATATACGAACCGGTCAGGTTCTGAATGAGCCTGCCGAGCAGAATCTGAAAGTGCACTCTGTCGCGGTGGTTGCCGGTTGGGTCTGCCTCACGTGAGAAGGCGCACGCATCGAAACCTGACCTATCGGGCCTATACTGTAAAGTCGTTGGCTCACCTACGATAAAAACTGATCATGATAGAACGAATAGATACCGGGGAACGCACCAGCAAGATCGTCAAGCACAATGGCGTTGCCTATCTGTGTGGACAGGTTGGAGACGGCGATACTATCACCGAGCAAACCATCGATTGCCTTGCACGGGTTGACGCATTGTTGGAACGTGCAGGTTCTAGCCGCGAGAAGATGCTCAGTGCCACCATCTGGTTATCAGACATGGCCTACTTTGCACAACTCAATGCCGTCTGGAACGAGTGGGTACCAACTGGCCATGCACCAGCGCGAGCCTGTGGTGAAGCGAAACTTGCACGTGAAATATTAAAAGTTGAAATAATTGTTACTGCGGCTTACGACTAGATAAACAGGACATTCAATCATGAAAAAAGATCGCGACCTGGAAAAGGTCTACACAAACGAAGAGTTCGTTGACAAGCTTCGCCGCCTGGCCGACTGCATAGAAAACGGCAAACAGTTTGAAATTCAGATTGCCGGCGAGCGCGTTTACGTGCCTGTCAGAGCACAATACAGTATTGAGCACGAGCGGGATTCTGATGAAGAGGAAGTGGAATTCCAGATCAAGTGGACTACCGAAAAGTAATTGAACTACTAGTCGGGGTGAGTCCACTCATCGGATTTACCTCGGCCTATCCGGTTCCAAGGGCTGCCTTTGATGCCCATTTTCGCCATCCGGGCGAGTGCGCCAACAATCAGCCGGTTAACCCGTGACTTGATCATCGGTAGCGCCGCCACATGCAACCCGGCCAACCGGGCAGCAACAAACGGCAAATAAGGATTACGCCTGAGAGAGGCGTAGATTTCAATGCGTGTCGTGTTCTTCGGACTGGCGCAGCGTGCATGAAATCCGTGTGTGTCAGCAATCACCAGCGTATTTGCCTTCACAATCATCTTGGTCGGCTGAGGGTAACCCAGATCAGCCAGCTGACTCGGTGACACGCGTAGTGAACCGCGCCTTGAGTACTTGTTTTCAACAGAATCCAGCGTCGTTGAAATAGACTTCTCCCACTCAAGACGCTGCGGGGTGATCTTGTGTGAGCCTGCAACAAAACAGAACGGACCTTCATCCTCAGCTACATCCGTCAGAAATAACCACGCCTTTGCGGTTGCATGAAACGTATCGCTGTGCAAGTCACTTTGAGGATCTGGGTTGCCATTCGCTTTGGCCAATACAGTCTGTAGCGTCACTAGTGGCTGACCTGCATGCGATGCCACATAACGCATCAGGTTCAGTAGTGTCTTGTCCTCTCTTGCGTCCAGTATAGCCGGGCGCGAGACCAGATCTTCATCATCAATCATTGAGCGACGAGTCGTAGTAGAACCCTGATGCATATCTACCCGATCGAAATCAGTGTCGTGCACCTCACGTAACAGCGCCTGAAAATGGATCTCATCCAGATAGTTGTCTATGCGTACAAACCCGTCACGCTCATAGGCAGCTGCATGCTCATCGGTCACTAGCGGTGCCAGCCGACGTCGTCGCCAAGCAGCCATTCGCATCGCCAGCGACACACGTGTCACGTGTAAGTTGTGTTCATTCAGGATTCGGCTACCTAACAGGGCGTTTTTCTCGAACGATTTTGCGCCACTGAATATCTGCACCAGGTTCAAAGGAAACTTCAAGGTTCTATGCAGCGCCAGCGGCAGCGAAGTCTGAGTAGTAGGCACCTGATCTCATCCGGATAAACGGCGCAATCGCCTTCAGTATCAGGCTCTCATGCAGGTTCTATACCGCTCCGTTAGTGTATGCGCTGCTACCTGCTAACCCGTGCGCCAGCGCTGCAAGCCGGGCAGCGTCACTGCGCCATGCTCATATCCCAGTAGGCGGCTTCAATCTTGTTGCCATCAGGATCCATTATAAAACAACCATAATAGGGCTCACCATACTGAGGCCGTGGACCGGGTGCGCCATCGTCTACGCCGCCGGCAGCTAGTGCCGCATCATAAAACGCGTGCACATCGTCTTTCGAGTTAGCGATGAACCCGACATGTACTCCATTACCTGTGGATGCGCGCTTGTCATCATGTGGCAGGCATATCCAGAATTCAGGAAATTGCTTGCCGTAGGCCGCACCAATGCCCTCCAGATTTTCCACTCGGCTAATACCCAGTGGCGCTAAAACCTTGTCATAAAACGCTATCGCTGAATCCACGTCATGGGTGCCAAGCGATACATGGGAAAGAATACTGGGGTTCTCATCGGACATGATTAGTCACTCCTGATTGGGTTAAAAAACGCCTGCCCCTCAGTCTACTCCAACCATTTTCAACGCAAAAGCCTGCTCGATGGCAACATCAGCCAGACTCGCATACCGGCCCGTTTCGCCGAAGTGTCCAGATTGCATATTGGTCTTCAGCAGCAAAGGTGCGTTGTCGCTGCGCATCTGTCGATGCCGAGCTACCCACTTGGCAGGCTCCCAGTAGGTCACTCGTGGATCTGACACACCAGCGGTCACGAGCATGGGCGGGTATTCACGGGCCTTCACATTGTCGTAAGGGGAGTAACTGTGTATATCGTGAAAGGCCTGTTCATCATCAATCGGGTTACCCCACTGGGACCATTCGCCAGGTGTCAGCGGCAAGCTGTCATCCAGCATGGTATTGAGCGCATCAACAAACGGGACATCAGCAATAGCGGCACCCCAGCAATTTGCCGTTCGATTGAGAGCAGCTCCTACCAGCAATCCACCGGCAGAGCCCCCAGACAATACAATTTTGCGGTTGCCGGTATACCGTTGATCAATCAGATACTCAGCCACGCTAAGCAAATCATCCACGCTCTTGTGCTTGCCACCAAAGCGCGCCGCCTCATACCAGGCACGACCCTTCTCCTGCCCGCCCCTGACGTGCGCAAGTGCAAATACAAATCCTCTGTTAATCAGCGACAAGCGTGACGCCGAGAATGTTGCAGGTGATGACGCACCATAAGCCCCGTAAGCCGTTAGCCAACACGGCGCCGAACCATTCAGCGCTGTGTCCTTGTGGTGAAGTAACGTCACGGGAACCCGCTCACCATCCAATGACTCCACCTGAAGACGTCTCACAACATAATCATCCGCATCATGACCACTCGGAATGCATTCCTGCTTCAATAAACGCCTATTGCCCGTTGCCATATCAAAGCGATAGGTTTGAGACGGTGTAGAGGGAGACTCATAGCCGAATCTAAACGCTGATTCATCAAATTGAAGTAGCGGCTCAAGGCTCAATGCAAAAGCCTCTTCATGGAATTCGATTCGATGAATGTCTGCGGAGCCGTTGTGTCGATAACAGATGCGAGGCAATGCATCCTCTCTTTCCATCCACATCACCCAGTCCTGATAGGTGTAGTGGTCGAGTACCATGCGCCCGCTCTGATGTGGGAGCCAGTCTTGCCAGTGGGACCGGGAAGGCGTCGCGCAGGGTGCTTGCACAAGTTTGAAGTCGGTGGCGCCATCGGCATTCGTGAGAATCAGAAAGCGATCACCCTGATGATCAACGCTGTACTCCAGCGCTTGCGTTCGTGGCTCGATAACACGCGGCTCGGCATGGATATCGTTAGTGGGTATAAACCACACTTCACTCTGGTCGTCCATATCGGTGGAGATGAAGAGGTAGTCAGACGACAAGCTGAGCCATACCGAACAGGAGAAGCGGTTGTCTGCTTCTTCAAAGATCAGCTGATCTTCTGAGCAAGGCTTGCCCCGTTCGTGACGATAGACGGTGCTGGCCCGGTAGTCTGCATCCACTCGCGTATAAAACAGATACCGAGAGTTTCCCCAGGCAATGGACTCCACATCCGGTATCACATCCTCATCAGTGCCAGTATGCAGATCACGGATAGTCACCCTATAGCGCTCTGAACCTTGTGTATCTGCACTCCACGCCAAGTGCGTATGAGCTGGGTTGAAGTCCATATCACCCGGTTCGAAATAGTCAACATTACCCGCCTCCTTGTTTAAATCAAGCAGCAACTGCGCATGGCCGAGTAACGAGCTGCCAGCGCAGGGTGTCGCATCGCGCTTGCCTGCTGCATCAAGAGCCTGCATCGCCACAAGCTCATCGGCCAGTGCTTCATCCTCAACACGCGGGCAACGCCAGAACTCGGGATGTTCTTGCCCGTCGCGGTATCGTTCCATGTAGCTCCACGTATCTTGCGTATCAGGCAAGGACACCTCATTGGCATCAATACGCCCTCTCATCTCCTCTAACAGGGTTTTCTGCGACTCAGCAGTATCCGACATGGCCTCTTCATACCAGTCGTTCTCAGCAGTCAGGTACGCCTTGATGTCTGCCGGCAAAAGCTTTGGATCATCAACACACTCCTGCCAGTTATCGGCCCGTAGCCAGGCAAACTCGTCAACCCATTCAACACCATGAGCTTTGCGTTGAACTGGCACCCGTTTGGCTTGTGGACCGTTCATGTCAGCACCAGAGCATCACCCACCAGATGATGCAAGCTAGTCACTTGCACGTCAGACAGATCATGATGCGGTAACACTGCAGATAGCTGTGTTTTACAGATGGCGCAGATGGCAACCAGATGGGTCACCTGATCGGTTTGCACCACGGCACGCAGAGCCTGGGCTCGCGGCAGTGCACCTTTGATCCGCACATCCAGCAAATCATCAGTGAGCATGCCTCCACCTCCGCCACAACAGAACGTGCGCTGCCCTGTTGTATCGTTACTCATCTCAACCACTACAGGCACACTGGCAGCCAGTAACTCTCGCGGTATAGTCAACTGTCCACCCTCTTTATTACCCATACCCGCACCGCGGGCTACGTTGCATGAATCGTGATAAGTCACTACCTTGCCCGCATTGCGTGAAGCATCCAGCGTGATCAATCCCGCTTCCAGCAGCTCATGCGTCAGCTCGCAAATATGCTGGGCTCGCGGATGCGCAGACTCGAGAAATTTCATCGGACCGACCAGCGGATCCAGAAAACTGTAGGCAACTCGCCAGGCATGACCGCACTCACCGATAACCAGCCGCGACACATTGAGTTTGACGGCCGCTGTGCGAATGCGCAACGCGATATCGCGCATGTGATCGTGCTGGCCTGTAAATAGCGCAAAGTTGGCAGCCTCCGATGCTTCTGAACTGAACGTCCAGCGAATACTGGCCTGATGCAGCACTTTGGCGTAACCAATCAGGCCGTCTACATGAGGTTCTGCAAAGAAATCCGCTGAGGGTGTGACCACCAGCATATCGGCGTCAGGATCATCAAGCGGCAGCTTTACCGCAACGCCAGTGTCTTCCAGAATATCCTCTTCCAGATTTTCCAGCACGTTTGCCAGTGCTGGTGCTTTCATGCCAAGGTTATTGCCAATCCGGTTGACCTTGGTAATAATCTCCTGAGAGTATTGCTGCCCTAGCCCTATGCTGGCCAGAATTTCTCGCCCCGCCATGGTGACTTCACTGGTATCGATACCCTTAGGGCAAAATACTGTACAGCGTCGGCATTCTGAGCACTGGTAGAAGTAGTTGTACCAGTCTTGTAGTAACGCTTTGTCCAGATTGCGTGCACCCACCAACCAGGGAAACCAGCGCCCCGCCAGAGTGTAATAACGTCTATAGACAGAACGCAGCAGATCCTGTCGGGCAACCGGCATGTTCTTGGGATCAGCGGTTCCCAGAAAATAATGACACTTATCGGTGCAAGCACCACACTTGGTGCAGGTATCGAGAAACACCCGTAGCCCACGACGCGAGTCGACCAACTCACCAAGACGTTTGACGGCCTTGTCGTGCCAGTCTTCCACCAGCGTACCAGGCAAATCCAGGTGCCGCTGCACATCGGGTTCTGCCACCGCTGTGTGGGAGCTACTCATGGCCCCTTCCTGAATCAACGGAATGACCCGGTAGCGCCCTACAACCTGAGGTGCGGCCAGATCGTTTGAGACAGCCTTACCGCTCACGCTGATTCAACGTGGGGCTGAATAGAATACCAACGCCGTGCACCAGTTTGCTGATCGGAAATATCAACAGCAGTAGTGTTGCAAGGCCAATGTGAATCAACACGACGAGACCCTCAGGCATAGGCTGCCATCGCAGTGTTACCGCACCTCGCAAGAACATCCCTACATCAAACAGATCCGTAGGCCACACACGCTTGATTAACGCACCCGTCAATCCTGTTACCATCAACAACACAAGATGCAGATAGTCACTTGGCGAAGATAGGTACCGCACTCTGTCCACCAGCACACGCCTGAGTAGTAACACCACCAGGCCCGATATCATGGCAAGTAACGCCCAGCCACTGAACCGTATGAACGGTAACAGTGCCAGGGGAAGCTCTGAAACTGCAAACCGCAAGTGCATGATCATGACCAGTAGCAGTCCGTAGTGAAACAGTAAACTGGCAATCCATGTTGTGGCATTCGCCCGGGCCAGCGAGCGAAAGGCGAAAACTTCCAGCGCTAGTCTGCCTGCCACGCCCAAACGAGTTCTGGGCGCAGGCGTTATTGGGATGGGCAATGGAGAGGCGGTACGAGCCCAGACAACCATGCGGTAGACGGTGGCACCCACCGCCCAGTAAACAGCTAGCGCAAACAGCACACCTGCCAGAACGTCAGACACAACCGGTTGGCTTGGGCAGCCCCGCATAGCGACAAGCCTGCTTCGCCGGTCCTTGTGGAAATAACTCGTACAGGTATTTGCTATTGCCTTTTTCGTGACCGTATCGCTTGCCGATCTGCTTGGTCAGAATACGGATGGCAGGTGCTATCTCGTAATTTTCGTAGTACTCCTGCAAAAAGCTGATGACTTCCCAGTGCGCTGGTGTCAGCTCAATCCCATCGGCCCCTGCCAACTCTCCCGCCAATTCGGCTGTCCAGTCTGAGCGATGCCTGAGATAGCCCTCATGATCGGTTTCCAGTGTATCGACAAGCGCACTCATGCGCTGACAGTCAACGCGATGTCGACACAGCCCACCTGATGTAAAGGGCGCACTAGTTGGCAAGCTTCAACAGGACGTCAACCAGCTCATCAGAGGTGCCCAGATAGTCCGTGATATGGATATCCATGTCAGGATACTGTGCTTGCTTGATCGCCACCTGCTCGGGAATATCATCGGCAACGTGTGTGCCTCTGGCCAGAAAATACGGCACAACGCTTACGCTGGTGGCACCTCGGGCGATACACCGTTCGATGCCATCGGGAATCAGTGGATCAGCCAGTTCCAGAAAGGCATGCTCCACTACACCGAAATGGTCTGCAGCCTTGGCAGCGAGTCTTTCAGACAAGCGCCCTATTTCCAGATTGGATTCTGCTCGTCGGCTACCATGAGCCACAAGGAGTAAGGATTTCATACAGTTTTGTTCTGATACGCAATGCGACAAGATTGCCCCGAGTATACCGATACGTATCAAACTAACCAATGAGCCCACCCGATGAGTGCAATAGACACTTCACCGGGTGGGAGGTCGTACTCAGTTTGCCAAAACCCTGCAAATTACAAGGAAGACGCCCATTCGGCGACTTCATTTTCGGCTGTTTCACGGTCCAGACCGTACTTGTCCTGCACCAGTGAAACCAGTTGATCACGGTCGCCGTTGACGACCAGCAGATCTTCCTCGGTCAGGTCTGCCCAGCGATCCTTGATGCTGCCGATTGAATCCTGCCAGTTCGACTGCATATCCTGCCAACCTTCACTCATGCTATCCGTTGCTGAATCGGCCACGTCAGTCACCGTATCGCCCGCCTGCTCAAGTGCTTCACTGGATTCTGCCGCGACATTTTCAGCAGACGTGGCTGCCTCAGTGGCTGTTGCATCTACCGCTGTACTCACCTCACCTTCTGCCGGCAATGGCTCTGTGGTGCCACCACCACAACCCGCTGCTAACAAGCCCGCCATGGCTATGGCGCTGATGTTGATTGTTGATTTGCTCATGCTGTAAACCTCTATTGCTAATACCTATGAATTCGATGCCAGCAGATACAACTCCACTAACAGGAAAAAGGATAACCAATGCATGAGAATGGCAAGCTTACAGGGCTGTACAGAAAGCCTGACACTGAACCAAATACCTGAAATTACAGGCATTTGATGGTTATGACGTAATGTTAATGACGACCTGCATCATCCCTGAGAGAAGAAACGGCGTTGGCGTGCCCGTCAAAGCCTTCATAGGTTGCGAAACGATGGGTATGCGGCGCCATCTCGGCGTAACCAGCAGCTGTCATGTGACCCACAGAACAAGTCTTCATGAAATCGTGCACCCCTAGCGGTGAGTGAGTTCGCGCTGCAGCAGATGTTGGCAACACGCAGTTCGGGCCCATCATGTAATTGGCTATAGACCCTGCAGCGTGCTCGCCGAGCAGAATTTCGCTGGCATTACGAATGTAGGACAAATGCTCATAGGGGGTCTTCGACAACACCTGACAATGCTCAGGTGCATAATCGTTGATGAACGCATAGGCCTGTTCTGCGTTTTCAACCAGCACCACCCCACCACGCTGTCCACTCAACACGGTTGAAGAGTAACCGGCCAGCTTTTCGCTTTGCTGATTCCAGTAGCGTGGAATCGCCGCGCGAACGGCCTCAGCAATCTCTCGACTCCAGGTGACCAGAAATGCACTGCTATCCGGACCATGCTCAGATTCGATGGTCATGTCCAGTGCTGCAATCAGTGGGTTCGCTGTCTCGTCTGCCAGCAGGATGGTCTCGCTGGGACCTGCCGGTAATCCAGGGTCAATACGCCCCACCAGCAGCCGTTTGGCAGCAACCACCCATGGGTTGCCGGGACCGACTATCTTGAAACATCGAGGCACCGTGGCAGTGCCATACGCTGCGGCCGCCACCGCTTGAGCACCGCCAGCCTTGAATACCTGTTCAACGCCTGCAAGCCTTGCAGCCACAAGCGTTGCCGGATCCACATGCCCATCGGGCCCCGGAGGCGTCAGAATGATGGGCTCAGGCACACCCGCTACGCTGGCTGGAATGGCAGTCATCAGAGTCACCGATGGGAATGAGCCTTTGCCACGAGGGGAATAACATGCCACTGAATCGATAGCGCTGGCACGTTCTCCTACCAGAACACCTGGGCGAATCTCTTTCATCCACATCTCCGGCGGACGTTGAGCTTCATGAAACCTGCGGATGTTGTCGGCTGAATATTCCAGCGTCTCTACCATGGCCTTGTCGATCTGGTCGAACGCCTTGTCAATGTCAGTTCGGGTTGCCGCAATAGCATCGGCTTGCAAAGAGGCCGCGCCGTCGTAGTCCCGGCCAAACTGTGCGAGCGCCTCATCGCCTTGATGCTTCACAGCTTCTATGATGGGCCTGGCACCGTCGAGAAAAGAGTCAAGATCATCTTCGGCGCGGCTGAGCAATTGGTCTCGTTGCGCGCTACTCATGGAAGACAGGTCATGTAACGCAACCTGGGGGTATTGACGATCAGTCATGCCGGAAACCATTCATGGGTGAAAGCGGGTGTCATCGCTCAGTATACCTGTCTACCTCGCACTTACTCTTTGACCAACGGGTATCGGGCGAGCGCGCTTGCCACCCAGGCAGGCTCCAGCAGATCGAGTCGCCACACCGGTCGGAAGTGCATGAGACCTTCCAGAATCCCGGCGGCGTAGTTACCATTTAATTCCACATTTCCGGCAACGTTCAAACCACCCACGGCCTGAAACGTGGAATCTGTAGTTCCAAGCGAAACCGATTCGCGTTCGATCGCCCCGCGCGTGTCAGCATCGGCATTCGCAACAGCTACACTTGCCACACCGCTGACCAGTGCCGCAACATCGTTACCACTGTCTCCGGCAAACAGCGTATCAGCTTGTGCAACACCCAGCATGGCGCGAATAAAACTCACCGCACCACTTTTGGTTGCCTGGCGAGGCAAGACATCCAGCAGCCCTACCTGTTTTTCCAGGTCATCACTCATCACTAGTGAGGCGTTGACCTGCTTGGTTTGTAGCTCGTTTTCCACACGTTTTCGCAATAACGCACGATCGGTATCGAGCGGAAAATAATAGCTGGTCTTCAACATAGACTGCCGACTGGGTTCCTGCCGAGTCAACCCGTCCACGTCGTTTAGAAGCTCCTTGATATCGTCGCCTGTCAAACCATTCCAGTCTGTCGCTATAGAAGATTGCCAGGTTTCACTGTTGACCCAGCTACCCTCTTCAGGCAAGTAGATTGATGAGCCGACATCCGCCACGATGATATCGGGCACTTGCAAGCCATACTCATCTATCGCATCAAGCACTCTTCCCAGATCACGACCCGACACATACGCAAGCTTAATGTCATGCGTGTTCAGCATGTGCCATAACAACGGCCGCGCCAGTGCAGATTCACTTTGCTCGCCGTTAGGTAGCAGGGTTCTATCAAGGTCGGTACAAAGCAGTCTCATCAGGCAGGTTCTGGCGTAGGAACAGGTGCAGCACAACGGCCGTGGAAGTCGTAGTACTCAATGGCTTCAAGAATACCGCCAGCGTAAGGCTTAGACGTGTAGAAAATGTTCTCACTTTCGGTTACCTGTGACAACTCTTCCTGCGAACGGTTACCCACAATGGCAGCCAGCGTATTACCGCGCATCATGTCTTCATCCGCGCCCGAACCCCCAATGGCAAGCACATGATCAAGCGCTATATCGAAGTGGCTGGCCACGTATCTGAGCGCCAGACCTTTCGATGCTCTTAGCGGCACGATATTCAGATACTTGCCATGTGAGAATATCGCATTCACTGATTGCTCCTCCTTCAGCAGCCGAGCACTGATCTCGGCCAAGGGTGGCGCTGTGTCTTTGTCGTACTGGTAACTGATCTTGAGATCGCTTTGCTGGGAGGCGTCTCTTAACGTGATACCAGGTACATCGGCAAGGATTCGTCGCACCTGTTGAGGTGTCCACTGTTTCTCTATGTAGCGAGTCCAGGCAGTATCTTCGGTAAGCTTCGGTGCATAGGTAATCACGGTGCCGGCACTGGTGACCAGTACATCAGGCTCGGGAATCCTGTGCTTTCTCAGCAATCGCAATGCCGCATCCAGTCGCAAACCTGTGTTGATGCAGAACTTCATGGTCTTGCGATGCGCTCGCACATGATTGATCAGAGTCTGTAAAGCATCGTCATCGCCCAGCAGGCTTCTGTTCAGATCGGTAAACAGTGCACGATCAATATAGTTGGTATTGAACTCCTCCTCAGGCATACGTGGCCGCCTGATAGGTTGAGGCGAGGTAATGCTGTTGGCCATGCTCACATACTGTTCGGCATGCGCTGTCCAGGCGTAGTACATGCGCACACCTTTCAGACCCGCTGCCGAGCGGCTTTGCCACGCTTCCCAGTCACCCACCACCTCGCGTATTGCCCGGGCAATACCCTCAGGCTCAAGAGGATCGATCAATAATCCGTTATTACAGTTGCCGATGATGTCGCGTGGCCCACCGTCCTCTGTGGCAACAATCGGCAAACCACTGGCCGCCGCTTCTATAAGCGTCAGGCCAAACGGCTCCGTTAATGCCGGATTCACAAACACCCCGCCGCTGAGGGTTGCCAGTCGGTACAGAATTGGCACGTCGTCGGAACTATGCCGCTTGGGATACGCCACCTTGCCATACAGATCATATCGATCAATGAGCTGCAGCATGTCTGTCAGAACATCTCGAGCTCCATCATCAAGCTCGTTCATATCCTCTCGATTGCCCATGACAAGCACCAGATTGGTACGCTTCTGCAATTCAGTGTCGTTACCGTAGGCATGTAACAGACTAGCGATATTCTTGCGTGCGTCGGCGCGTGATACTGCCAGTATCATCGGCTTGCCGGGTTCTGCCAGAAAACGGTTTACACCACGTGCAATGTCAGCGTCCGCCTCGTTACCACGCGGCGGCTTGAACCGCTCAAGGTTAGTACCTGGCGGTATGACTCGCATGGCTTCAGGCCGATAGCAGTTATAGATCTCGTACTGCTCTTCAATTTCCTGATGCGTACTGGTGATAACACACTCAGCTGCTGCCAGCGTTTGCTCTTCTGCCTTGATGCGGCGCGACATGTTGTACCGCACATCAATAGTGTCGGTGTCCAGACCTGTGGCTAGGAGGCGTTGGCGTTTTACGCGGCCAAGCGAGTGACCGGTATGCACCAGTGGCACGCCCAGGATATGCGACAACCGGCAACCCACGTATCCGGCATCAGCATAGTGACTGTGCACCAGACTGGGTGTGACGCCCTCGGTTTTGTAGTAATCGATGAGGTGATCCGCAAATGAATCCAGATGCTCCCACAACTGCTCCTTGGGCAGGTACCCGTCGGCGCCGGCGCCGATACGAATGATGTAGGCGTTTTTTGCCAGCGACTCGATCGGCTGAGCGTAATCGTCAGCCACATGAGGCGAATCCACCAGCCGGGTAACAAGGTCCACCCGAGCCACTCCGGGGGTGGCAGCCAGTGCTCTGGCCAGCTCCACCACGTAGAGAGTCTGGCCGCCAGTGTCGGCATCGCGCCCCAACTCAAGCTCTTGGGCTCGAATGAGGCCGTGAACACTGATCAGGCAAATGTGCAAACCATCATGTTTCATCGATTGCTTCCGGTGTCAGTCCAGATTGAACAGCGAGGGCGCGTGCTAACATCGTGCGAGGCGTTTCCCCCTCACTGGTTATCATGCACTTTTCGACCTCCGTACGACACACCAATCGCGTTTTTTACACACCACCCTAGATCCAGACCATCCCTGTGCAACATATCGACAGTTACTACGCAGCTTCTGCCAACGCTTCCCCAGAACGCCCACCACTGGCCGACTCGAAAGAGGCTGATGTCTGCGTCATCGGTGGCGGCTTCAGCGGCCTGTCGGCGGCGCTACATCTCAGCGAGCAGGGTCGGCACGTGACGCTGCTCGAAGGTGCGCAGATTGGCTGGGGCGCATCGGGTCGAAACGGCGGACAAATTGTTAACGGACTGAACGCGAGTCTTGACACAATCGGTAAACGCTATGGGTCTCAAACCGCAGACTTTGTGGGCGGCCTGGTGCAGGAAGGCGCAGGCATCATTCGCCACAATGTGAAAACACACAATATTCAGTGCGATCTGAAGCCGCGCAACATCTATGTCGCGTTCAACGCTCGCCAGATGCGCGACCTGGAAGACAAACAGGCTTTGTGGAAACGCCACGGCATGGAGGAGCACGAAATGCTGGACAGCGCAGCCTTGCAACAACACGTTGGCTCCGATGTCTATTGCGGAGGCATGATTGATCACTCGGGCGGGCATCTACATCCGCTCAATCTAGCGCTGGGTGAGGCTGCAGCTCTGGAGAGATCAGGCGGCATCATTCATGAGCAGACGCGTGTTACCCGCATAGATTCGATAGACACCCAGCCAGTCGTCATCACTGACAACGGCTCTGTACGATGCAAGACGCTGGTTATTTGCGGTAATGCGTATCTGGGCAAGTCGGTGCCTGCACTGGCACCGCGTGTCATGCCCGTCTCCACGCAAGTCATGGCCACAGAACCGCTGTCGGAAGAGCTGGCCAGAAAACTGCTGCCGACAGACAGCTGCATAGAAGATGTCCGCTACATACTGGACTACTACCGCCTGTCGGCCGACCGCAGACTGTTGTTCGGCGGTGGGACCGTATACGGCGGTAGCGAGCCCAAGGATGTAGAAGGCAAATTGAGACCGAACATGGAAAAAGTCTATCCCGAGCTGCGTGGCGTGAAGGTGACGCATGCGTGGAGTGGCAACTTTGCGCTGAGTTTTTCTCGTGTGCCGCAACTGGGCAGGCTCGGACCCGAAACCTACTTTGCCATGGGCTATAGCGGACATGGAGTTACAGGTTCTCACCTGTTTGGCCGACTGTTAGCGGAAGCCGTTAGTGGCAACACAGAACGCTTCGAGCAATTTGCAGCCCTGCCCTGGCATCCATTCCCCGGCGGTCAACGATTCAGAGCACCTTACTCTACCGTGGGTTCCTGGTGGTATGGCCTGAGAGACGCTGTTGGCGTATAAGCCTGAAACATGAACACATCATCTTCAACCGCCCCTGACCCCATACGACTGGGCATTCTCCAGACAGGGCGTACGCCCGAGGGCATGATTCAATTCAATGACGACTATCACCAGCTGTTCGTCAAGCTGCTTGGTGAGTCCGAGTTCGATTATCGTCATTGGGTCATACTCGACAACGACTTTCCTGACAGCATCGACGATGCCGATGCATGGCTGATAACCGGTTCGCGTTATGGCGCGTACGAGGACCATGACTGGATTCCACCACTGGAGTATTTCATTCGCCAGGTTTTTGCGGCGGGTCAACCGATGGTCGGCATCTGTTTCGGGCATCAGGTCATTGCACAGGCACTGGGCGGCAAGGTGGAAAAATTCAGCGGTGGCTGGTCGGTTGGCCGGGTAGAATATGCGCTAGACCATGGCGTGTTTGCTGATGCCGCGATTGCAGATGGCAGCACGCCTCTGATGGCCTTTCATCAGGATCAGGTTGTGGAAGCTCCCGAAACAGCGGTCACGGTTGGCCGTACCGATTTTTGCAAACACGCCGCATTGCTTTACGACAATCGCATCCTGACCATTCAGCCGCACCCCGAATTTGACAAGGGCTTCGTCGGTGATCTGCTGGATGCCCGTGGTGACGTGCTGCCCGTGGCTATAAAAGACGGCGCTCTGCAAACGCTGGACCAACCGTTGTCGCGCGATCCTGTGGCGCAAACCTTGCGCAATTTTCTACAACGAAAACGCAGTTGAATCTGCGTCCTGACCTTCGCTGTGTTTATCACACAGGAGATTTATGAGTACCCACAAAGCGTGGATGGACCAACTACCCGAAGCTTTTCACAACTGGCTTGATGGCCGGCGTGTCGACGACGTCGAATGCGTGGTGGCCGATCTTGCCGGCACCTCTCGTGGCAAGGCCATGCCAGCCAGAAAATTTGCCCGTGCAGATCCCCTGTACCTGCCCACCTCCATTTTTTACCAGACCATTACCGGCGAATACGTTGATCTGGACGACATGCCCGATCAATGGACTGAGTCCGATCTGGTTCTGATACCGGATTTTTCAGCCGCCACGGCTGTTCCCTGGTCTGCCGATGTAACGTTGCAGGTGGTCCATGACATCCACAACCAGGATGGCTCACCTGTTGGTATGGCGCCACGTAACGTACTGAAGCGCGTGGTGGAGCAATATCAAGAGCATGGCTGGCAACCCGTCGTGGCGCCCGAGATCGAATTCTATCTGACCACGCCCAATATCGATCCTAACTTGCCGGTCGAACCGCCTGTCGGGCGTACCGGACGACAAGGCATTGCCCGTCAGGCTTATTCCATGAGTGCTGTCGAGGAGTACGGTCCAGTCATCGATGACATCTATGCGTTTGCCGAAGCGCAGGGCTTCGAAATTGATACCATTATCCAGGAAGGTGGTGCAGGCCAGATCGAGATTAATCTGCAGCATGGAGATCCTGTGCAATTGGCAGATCAGGTCTTCTTCTACAAGCGACTGATTCGCGAAGCCGCATTGCGCAATAACTGCTTTGCAACCTTCATGGCCAAACCCATGGAAGAACAACCCGGCAGCGCCATGCACATCCATCAAAGCGTGGTGTCAACGCGCGATGGAAAAAACATGTTCAACAATGAACAAGATGAGCCAACGGAACTGTTCTATGGCTTTATCGGCGGGCAGCAGGCACTGATACCCGACATCCTGTGCATATTGGCCCCGTACGTAAACTCTTATCGCCGTTTTCGGCGTGACGACTCCGCGCCGATCAATCTGGAATGGGGTATTGACAACCGAACCACCGGAATACGTGTGCCTGTCTCCAGCCCCGGAAGCCGACGCGTGGAAAATCGCGTGGTCGGAATGGATTGCAATCCGTATCTTGCCATCGCAGCCAGCCTTGCCTGCGGGCTTATCGGCATGCGATCCAACATGCGACCCAGAGCTGCGGTCAGTGGCGATGCGTACTCTCTGCCGCACGATTTGCCAAGAGATCTGAGCCGTGCTTTGGAATTGTTCAGCGCTAATCCCGAGCTGGAAGAACTACTCGGCAAGGATTTTTGCACACTGTACAGCGCTGTAAAACATCAGGAGTCGGATGCATTTTTACAGGTCATCAGCCCGTGGGAACGAGAGCATTTGTTGCTTAACGTATAACCGGTAATTCAGACAAACTCATGAAGCTGCTTTATGCCAACGACCAGCGAGGCAAGCATGCGCCGTCCTGGTATAACGCCACCTGCGATGTCCCAGAACATGCCTCGTTAACCTCTCATGCCAGCTACGACGCATGCATTATCGGCGCAGGTTTTACCGGCCTCAGCGCTGCTATCGAACTTGCCAGCTGCGGGCACAGTGTTGTGGTACTGGATGCTCACCGGGTTGGCTGGGGCGCATCGGGTAGGAACGGTGGGCAGCTTGGAACCGGTTTCAACCAGAACCAGGCCGAGCTGGAACAGAGTCTGGGCAAAGAAGCGGCGATAGCGCTCTGGCGTATCAGTGAAGAGGCTAAACAGACTATTCACGCGCTGTGCAAGTCGCACACTATCGATATCGAGTATAGACCGGGCATCGTGTCTGCCATGCACAGACAACGTTACGTCGAACCGTTGCGCAACTACTGCAGCACCCTTGAACGCGACTATGGCTATACCGATATTGAACCGTTATCCAGAAGCGCCTTACAGCATCACGTCGTCAGCGATAACTATTATGGCGGCGCTGTTGATCATGGTGCCGGTCACATTCACCCGCTGAAACTCAGCGCAGGGATGGCCGACGCTGCCGAACATTCGGGCGCTACTATTCACGAGCTTAGCGAAGTTATTCGAATTGAAAAGCTACCTCGTTCTGCAAGCCACCGAGTTGTCACACCCACCGGCAGCGTAGTTTGTGGCAATGTCATCGTGGCCACCAACGGATATCTTGACGATCTGCATCAGGCGACCAATCGCTGGATAATGCCCATCAACAATTTCATTGTGGTGACCGAACCACTAGGCGACTTGGCCAATCAGCTGCTCCCGCTGAACGAAGCTGTTGCCGATTCGCGCTTTGTCGTCAACTATTTTCGTCGAGTGGACAATGATCGGCTGTTGTTTGGTGGTGGGGAAAATTACTCCTACCGTTTTCCTGCACAAATAAGGCAATCTGTTCAGCGCGCCATGTGCGATGTGTTTCCCTCGCTCGCCAATGCGGTTATTGATTACTCCTGGGGAGGGACACTGGCGATAACCCGTAGCAGATTGCCCTACGCCACCAAAGATGAGCAGGGTATCTATATAACTGGAGGCTACTCCGGACACGGTGTGGCTTTGGCCTGCCTGTACGGAAAGGCCGTTGCAGAACACATCGACCAGCGGCCAGAACGCTTTCATTTATTGTGCAAGTTACCCAAAACTACATTCCCCGGCGGCATGGCCAGCCGTTCCACAGTACTGGCCCTCGCCATGACCGGTTATTCCTGGCTGGACAAACTGTAGTCGGTATTTTTACCGGATGAATGCGTATCTGAGCCGAAAGTGCAGTCGTGATAACTTGAACGACTGCTCAAATACAGGCAAAGTGCCGAAAGTTGTGAGCAAGGTACTAAACTATCTCTTGTAGATACCGCATTGGTGTGTAAATTCGTGACTAACGTGACGGGTGACGCCCGGAAAACCCTATGAGTCGTTATCATGGGCGATTAACGATAACAGGAGCAGCACGGTGATTGCCAGATCAGATCTGTTCATATTAATCATATCAGCCAGCTTGCTTGTCGTCGGCATCGTGCGATGGCAGAGCAACATGTCTTCGCTCACCGTAGCGTCCAGCCAGCCTCGGCCAACTCAGAGTGTCGTAGCAGTGAACCCGCCGCGAGCTGCCAGTTCTGATACAACGATGGCAGCACCCACTGTTGCCACACCCACCGCCAACTCGGTGAACACACTGACAACACAGGTGGCCGGCGACCCGACTCAAGCGGCCACACAAGCCAACTCCGACCAGGCTACCACCACAGCGGTGGGTAACGATAACTCGACCGGTCAGCCGAACGAGCTTCTATACGGAGTCTATGTGGTTCAGCCTGGTGATTTTCTGGGCAAAATTGCAGAAGAACACGGCACTTCCGTGGCTACACTGAAACAGATCAACGGCCTGTCAGGATCGCTGATCAATGTAGGTCAGGAAATCAAGTACCCCATGCCTGCCAATTGATCCATGGTGACATCTGCGTTCGGATCCCTGTTTGAAGGTCGCACCGTGGTTATCACCGGTGCCGGTAACGGGATTGGTAAAGCCGCACTGCATGCTTTCCACAATGCAGGCGCCAACACCATCGCTCACTGGGGTAGAGATCCAGACTATGCCCAAGGCATGCCTGACGATTGCGCAGGTTGGGCTGGAGACTTCACACAACCTGACCAGCAAACGGCCTTCGTGGAGTTTGTCCAGAGCCATACCGATACGGTAGATGTGCTGGTTAACAATGCCGGCACCATGTTTGGACGCTTTCCCGCCGATACGCTAACTGACAAACAGTACAATCATATCGTCGAACTCAACCAGCACGCGGTGGTTCGTATAACCCGTGGCCTGTTACCTCTGCTCAGACAGGCCTCCGACGCTGCCATCATCAACACTGTGTCCATATCAGCGGCAACCGGTGGCAGTCCCGGCTCATCCATTTACTCAGCGACCAAGGCTTTCGTCAGCACCTACTCCAAAGGTCTTGCGCGCGAACTGGCACCCGCTGGCATTCGTGTTAATGCTGTGTCTCCAGGCGTGATCAACACAGATTTTCATGCACGCTATTCCAGCGCAGAAAAACTCGAAGCAACTCGGCAGCAGATACCCCTGCAGAGGCTGGGTACACCAGAAGACTGCGCGCCTACTTTCCTGTTTCTCGCCTCTTCGCAGCTGTCAGGCTACATTACCGGCCAGGTAATCGAGATTAACGGCGGCCAACGCTAGTCAGGTGTCACTGTTTACAACGTTGCCGGCAGTCGGCGTTGACGAAGCATCCATAGTAAGCCCACTAGCGACAACCCCGCAGACGCTGTCAGCAACACAAACATCCACGCGTCACCGTATGGCAGCGCAAATCCGATGATGAGGGTGAGTACGACACCAAACGCGGTCTGTGCACTACCGGCAAGCCCTGATGCCGAGGCGGCCAGATCCGGGCGAATACTCATCGCGACACTGAACATGCTGGGTAACGACATGCCATTACTGAACGCCACCAGCTGCATAGGCAGGAATAGCGCTAACGGGTGATGAAGCGGCAGCAACAACCAGAACAAACCGACCCCTACCATGAACGGCGCAAATCCCCACAAAATCATTCGATGAACACCCAGTTGTTCTGAAAATTTGCCCGCGACAAGATTACCGCTCAGGTAACCAACCGCCACCATCGAAAACCAGATGCCATAAGTAGATGCACTCAAGCCGCGACTTTCCATGGCAACGTACGGCGCGCCTGACAGGAAGCTGTAGTACACACCCACAGCGCCTGCCTGCATGCAAATACAGGCTAGAAACGCCGGATTTTTCAGTAAGATTCCCGATGATGCGAACAGGGATGAATTGGCTAAAGACAACGTTGATGCGTCATCTGATATCAGACTGGCCAGCGTCTCTATCTGATAACGATAAGTCGCTATACACAGGGTGACACCCAGAACCGCCAAGCTGACATACATGAAACGCCAACTCGCTGAATCGGTAATCCAGCCTCCCAGCGCTGGACCGAACAGGGGCGCTACCATCATGGCAGTCGTCATGTAACCGATGAGGCTTGCGGCCCGCGCTTCGCTGCTGACATCTCGCACGATGGTACGCGGTAAAAAAACACATACAGCACCACCAAAACCCTGCAGGAAACGGCCGAACAGCAGCAGCTCGACAGAGGTGGCCACGGCACACGTAAGGCTACCCAGGACAAAGACACACAGGCTTCCCAACATGACAGGCCGCCGACCAATGCGATCTGCGGCAGGTCCGAGTATCAGTTGAGAAACCAGACTGGCCAGCAGAAAAACGGTCAGTACCAGTTGCACCACTTCGTAGCGCGTGGATAGATCAGCAATGATCGCAGTCGTTGCCGGCAGCACGCCGTTCAGTGCAAGCGGACCAATGGCAGATATGGCTATCAGCAGTAATAAAAAGGGAACTCCCAGCTGCTTCACGGTCTTTCGCCCTGGCCCCTTGCAGCCAGTCGAGCCGCTCTGGCCAGCAACGCTGTGGCCATGGCCAGATGCAGTCGTTCCACCATCTGTCCGTCTATCTGCAACACGCCCGCCTCCGCGTTCTCAGCCCGAGAGAACGCCGTCACTATTCTTGTCGCCCTGGTTATTTCGTCAGGTGACGGTGCATAGACCTCGTTGGCTATGCCCAGTTGTGAAGGGTGGATCAGCAACTTGCCATGCATACCCATGACGACGCCCTGCTCACATTCGGCACGAAAGCCGGTTGTATTTGCGAAGTCATTGAACACGCCATCCAGCAAGGTCAGATTGTAAGCATGAGCCACTGCCACCAGATGCATCAGCCAGGGCAGTAGATACGTACGATCGGCGCTCACTGGCATATTGGATTCCTTGGCCATATCGTTGTTGCCAATCAGCAGCGTTGAAAGCCTTGGGCACTGCTCGCCAAGCGCTGCGATGTCCCGCGCATTGAGCACCGCCAAGGGCGATTCGATCATGGCCCAGATACGCGTGTCAGCCAAAGATGCATGGCGATCCATCGCACTCGACAATGCCAACACATCGCTAGCGGTATCCGCTTTCGGCAACACGATGGTATCCGGGCAAGCATCCGCCGCAGCGGCAATATCATCTTCATACCAGGGCGAATCGGCAGCGTTTATTCGCAGCGCTGTTACACGGTAGTCATAGTCGTTGTCAGACAGCGCCTGCGCCGCTTGTTGGCGTGCAATAGCTTTTCTATCGGGCGCTACCGCATCTTCCAGATCGATGATGATGGCATCAGCAGATAGCGTCGGCCCCTTGAGTAGTACGCGTGGATTACTGGCAGGCATGAATAGAGCTGATCGACACTCGAGTGGTACGTCTGTCATATCATTAATTCCTGATGCCATTTTTTAAACTGCTCGACGCTGAGCAAAGACGTACATGAACCCGCCGATGATCAAGCCCCAGAACGCACCGCCTACGCCCATGAATGCGAGCCCGGAGCCTGCAAACAGAAACGTTATGGCAGCCGCCTCGCGCTGCTTCACATCGGAGAGCGCTGCGACAACAGCTGCTGAAAAAGACCCTAGCAATGCAAGCCCGGCAATTGCTTCAACCAGCACCGTGGGAATCAATGTGACCAACAAGCCAGCAACTCCGGCAAAAAAACCGATCACCAGGTAACTGACACCTGCAAACGCTGCAGCCCAGTATCGACGATCCGGATTTTCATGCGCATCCGCACTACAGAACATGGCCGCGGTGATTGCAGCCAGGTTAATACCGTGTGCACCGAAGGGTGCTGTAATCAGCGAGAAAAAACCTGTGTTCATGATCAACGGACCCGCCTTGGGTTGATACCCACTGGCGCGCAACACGGCAACACCCGGAACATTCTGCGACGCCATGGTGACCACGAACAAGGGTATGCCGATACTGATCAATGCCTGCGGTTCAAACACCGGCTTGATCCACACAAACTGTGGCACTAAGCTACCTTGCAGTTGAGTGACGAAGTCTGCCGGCACACCCAGTCGCCACGCCACCACGGGAACTAATGCCAGCAGCGCAGCAGGTACGGCAAACAGACGGTTGATGCGCCCCACTACCCACCATGTCAGCAGTAGAGGGGTTGCTAGCCAGGCATCCTCTGCCAGCGCATGAATGGGCGACAGGCAGATACTCAACAACACGCCCGCAAGCATGGCATTGGCAAGGCTGGCTGGTATCGATTCTATCAAGCGCCCCAGTGGACGGAACCACCCGGCAAGAACCAGTAACAAGGCGCTGACAATGTAGGCGCCCACCGCCTCGTTCACACTGCCCAACGTATCGCCTGAGGCTATGAGCAATGCAGCTCCGGGGGTAGACCACGCAACGCCGATGGGCATCCGATAACGCATCGCCAGCACCATGCCAGATAACCCCATGCCCACACTCAAGGCCAGCAAGCCGGACGTAGCTTGTGCCTCTGACGCACCAGCAGAACGTAGCCCTTGCAGTACCACGGCAAAAGAGCCAATGAAACCAACCACAGCCGCCAGCATGCCCATGCCCAAAGCGGACCATGACAGTTCAGAGCGTCGAGAGAGCCCCAGCTCGGACGCTGTATTGGCAGTAGTGGGTTTAGCCACGATAGGGAGGGAGATTCAGATATTCACGAAAGCGCGCAGCACGATAGAATACCGCTTTTACACAATGAACTGGCTATGCATCTGTTATTGATTGGAAGTGGTGGTCGTGAACACGCCATGGTGTGGAAGCTGGCGCAATCAGACAGCGTCACTCGTATCTCTGTTGCGCCTGGGAACCCCGGTATGCAACAGGAGTCTAAGGTGGCCACAGTAGACATAGCGGTAAACGATAGTACCGCCCTGCTCGACTTTGCCGAAAATGAATCTGTGCATCTGACCATCGTCGGCCCTGAAGTACCACTTGTTGCTGGCATCGTGAATCGTTTTGAAGAAGCCGGACAGCGTATTTTCGGCCCCACTAGCGCCGCTGCTCAGCTGGAAGGCAGCAAGGCATTCGCCAAGGATTTCATGGCAAGACATGCCATACCCACAGCCGCCTACGCCACATTTACAGAAGCCGGTCCTGCGATCGACTGGATCCGCCAACGTGGAGCACCTATCGTCATCAAAGCCGACGGACTGGCCGCTGGTAAAGGCGTTGTGGTCGCTCAGAGTATCGATGAAGCCTGCGAAGCGGTCAGAACCATGCTTGCCGGTCAATTCGGTCAGGCGGGCAGCCAAGTCGTTATCGAAGAATTTCTGGCAGGTGAAGAGGCCAGTTTCATAGCTGTTGTTTCAGGGCGCCAGTGCATACCATTGGCCACCAGTCAGGATCACAAGGCCCGTGATGATGGCGATTCAGGCCCTAACACCGGCGGCATGGGAGCCTACTCCCCAGCCCCTGTAGTCACGGATGCGGTACATAGCCATGTGGTTGCCGACATATTGCAGCCCACAATCGATGCATTGGCCGATGATGGCATGCCGTTCACCGGGTTTCTCTATGTTGGTCTGATGATCGATCAGCACGGCCTGGCCAACGTGGTTGAATACAACGTCCGGCTGGGGGATCCGGAAACACAGCCGTTAATGTTGCGGATGCGTAGCGAGCTACTACCGCTGCTCGATCACGCCGTTAATGGCACCTTACCCGACGCAACTGTTGAGTGGCACCCTGGAAGTGCTATCGGTATTGTGGTGGCTGCCGGTGAATACCCGGCGGGCAGTAGTAAAGGTGAGCTCATCACAGGCATTGAGCAAGCCGAAGCTCACGGCAACAAGGTATTTCACGCGGGCACGCGCATCGAGAACGATCAGCTGGTGACCGCTGGCGGCCGGGTGCTGTGCGTCACCGCGGTCGGTGAGAATCTGGCCGAGGCGAAACGGGCCGCAGAAACATCCGCAAGTTGTATTCGTTGGAAGGGTTGCCGGTATCGTCGAGACATAGGTCATCGTGCGATAACCCGATTAACCAGCTGATCAATCACAAAGTCGTGTAGAACCGACCCGTCACCCTCGCGAATGCGGAGGTCCGTGCTGCAACCGACGTGGATGCCCGCTGCCACGGGAATGACGTTTTGGGTCAATCGATTGAAGAAGCGTCTTAACCCCAGTGTTAACGCTTCATGGAATCAAAGAATTCATTATTGGTTTTAGTCTGCTGTAAGCGACCCAGCAGAAATTCAACCGCTTCAGTTTCATCCATGGAGTGAATGAACTTTCGCAGTATCCAGGTCTTTTGCAACTCTTCCTGATCCATCATCAGCTCTTCGCGACGTGTACCAGAACGATTGATATTAATGGCTGGAAATACGCGCTTTTCAGCAATCTTACGATCCAGATGCAACTCCATATTGCCTGTGCCCTTGAATTCTTCGTAGATAACTTCGTCCATTTTGGAACCGGTATCAACCAGCGCTGTGGCGATGATTGTCAGGCTGCCACCTTCTTCTATATTTCGCGCAGCGCCAAAGAATCGCTTGGGGCGATGCAGCGCGTTGGCATCCACACCACCGGTCAGCACCTTGCCCGATGAGGGCACAACCGTGTTGTAGGCTCGTGCCAGACGGGTTATGGAATCGAGCAGGATGACCACATCCTTTTTGTGCTCAACCAGTCGCTTGGCTTTCTCGATAACCATCTCGGCCACTTGCACGTGTCGTGCTGCTGGCTCATCAAAGGTACTGGAGATGACTTCGCCCTGAACCATGCGCTGCATCTCTGTGACTTCCTCCGGCCGCTCATCAATGAGCAAGACGATAAGATGGGAGTCGGGAGAGTTGGCCGCGATGCTCTGCGCTATGTTCTGCAACATCAGCGTCTTACCCGCTTTGGGCGGCGATACAATCAAGCCACGCTGGCCGCGCCCAATGGGCGCTGCAAAATCGATAATACGTGCGGTGATGTCTTCAGTACTGCCATTGCCGCGTTCCATCGTGAAACGTTCGTTGGCATGCAAAGGTGTGAGGTTCTCAAACAACACCTTGTTTTTGGCCTGTTCTGGCGGACTGAAATTTATCTCGTCTACTTTAAGCAGCGCAAAGTAACGCTCACCTTCTTTGGGTGGACGAATTTTGCCAAAAATGGAATCACCAGTGCGCAGCGCAAAGCGTCTCACCTGACTCGGCGACACATAGATGTCATCGGGCCCTGCGAGATAGGAGCTGTCGGAGGATCGCAGAAATCCGAAGCCATCTTGCAGAATTTCGAGTACGCCACCGCCGAAGATGTCTTCGCCTTTACGAGACTGCGCTTTCAGGATCGAGAAGATCATGTCCTGTTTTCGCTGTCTGGCGATACTTTCGACGCCGATAGACGTCGCAAGCTCGATTAACTCGGTGGGATTTTTTTTCTTGAGATCAGTCAGATTCATACACGGAAGTACGTGAGAAGGCGAAGAATCGCCGAATTAGGGGGATGGCCACAGGGTGTGGCGAATCAGTCTGGAAGTGAGTGTCTTTGGTGAAGCTTTTGACGTGGCGCGCGCTTGGAGATAGCGGGCTGCATGACTCGATGTGGTGAAGCTACCACAGAATAAAACGTGTAGTCCAGCTTAAAAAATATTTACGCAAGGACTCTGCCAGAAACCTGCCGCCGAAGTCGTAAGACTCCGGGGCCGGGGAACTACTTTTCAGCTACCGAAAATCAGGCATTTTCGTCAAGAAATTCAGTAAGCTGTGCTTTGTTCAGACCACCAATCTTGGTGCTCTCTACCGCGCCATTTTTGAACAGCATCAGCGTTGGAATGCTGCGAATGCCGTACTGCGGGGGCGTATTGGGATTCTCGTCTATGTTCATTTTGACGATTTTGACTTTACCGGCGTAGCCGGGGGCGACCTCTTCCAGAACGGGGCCGATCGCCTTACAGGGACCACACCACTCGGCCCAGTAATCAACCAGTACAGGCGTATCAGATTTAAGCACTTCTTCTTCGAAGGTTGCGTCTGTAATGGGAGTAATATGATCGCTCATTTGCACCTCTGTGTTATACCGTGTGACCCAGCACCACACACTAGGTGAGGCTGGAGTGAATAAATTCATGACTTGCTTGCGGTGAACAATAGGCACGACATGGCCGCTAAACAAGCCCGACAGCACGGCAACGAACTAACTTGCAAACCCTTGCCGGCACCCCCGTCGGAGAGCCTTATTTTATCAGATCGCATGGCACAAAACGCATGACAACAGATCCTAACGCTACGCCGCCGCACTCTCCCTCACCAGAGGATGCCACCAGCTCGAAGGTTAACGCTGTTATCGCATTTGGTGAACTCGAATTGCCAGAGTCTTTGCTGAAAGCCACAACTGACCTGGGTTTTACCCACTGTACCGAGATACAAGGTCTGACACTGCCTGTCATCGCACAGGGTCGAGATGTAGCCGCTCAGGCACAGACAGGAACCGGAAAAACAGCGGCATTTCTGCTAGGAAGTTTTGCGCGCCTGTTAGCTAAGGAAACGGCAGAACGCCGCAAGGATCAGCCACGCATGCTCGTCATTGCACCTACTCGCGAGCTGGCCATACAGATAAAGAATGATGCGGACTCCCTTGGCCAGCACACGAGTTTGAAGTGCGCCGTGGTCTACGGCGGTATCGATTACGACAAACAGCGCAAGGAACTGGCTGAGGGCGTTGACGTGCTTATCGGCACACCGGGCCGACTAATTGACTATTTCAAGCAAAAGATTTTCGATCTGAAAAAACTGGAAATCTGCGTGCTCGATGAAGCTGACCGCATGTTTGATCTCGGATTCATCGCCGATATCCGGTTCTTGCTGCGCCGCATGCCACCGCCTGAAGAGCGGTTAAGCATGCTCTTTTCGGCCACGCTGTCGCATCGCGTCATGGAGCTGGCCTATGAACACATGGACAATCCGGAGCCAATCAAGACCGAAACAACCGGCGTTACGGCAGACGGCGTGCGGCAGGCGCTGTATCAGCCAGCCACCGATGAAAAGATTCCCTTGTTACTCGGGCTTCTGGACTCTCTGAAGCCTCCCCGCTCCATCATTTTTGTCAACACCAAACGTGCGGCTGAAAAGATCGAAAGTTTTCTGATGGGCAACGACATCGCTTGCGGCACGCTCTCTGGTGATGTGCGTCAGAACAAGCGCCAGCGTATTCTTGCCGACTTCACCGCTGGAAAACTACCCGTACTGATTGCAACGGATGTCGCGGCCAGAGGCCTGCATATCGACGATGTCAGCCATGTTTTCAACTACGATCTGCCGCAGCAGGCTGAAGACTACGTCCATCGCATTGGCCGTACAGCTCGCGCCGGCACACAGGGCGTCGCAGTCAGCTTCGCCTGCGAAAACTACTCGTTCTCTCTACCTGAAATCCAGCAGTACATCGGTCAGAGCATTCCGCTGGAAATGATTACCGATGAGTTACTGATCAAGCCGAAACCACCCAAGCGTATTGAACGTGACCGGATCAGCGATGATCGGCGTGGCAAAGGGGGTAAAGGTGGCGGCGGTGGCAAAGGGGGCGGCGGGGGCAGAAATTCTCGCAGCGCCTCCGGCAGCAGATCGCGCCCCGTTACGTCTCGCAACGAGGCCAGCGCAACACCGCGCAGTGCAACTCCACCCAGCGCCGATAAGCCTCAAGACACTGCCGCCGCAAGCCCACCGAGTGACAAACCTAAACGTCGCCGCAGACGCAGAAAGCCCGCTAGCAGTGATGCGGCAGCCTCGAACGAGGGCAACGGCACGGAATAGCCACCACTGGCACTGAAACGCATGAAAATGTGGCTTGTGTCACGAAAAACAGTAGACTGAACCTGCGTGTCGACGGTGTAACCGACGATAGACGTAACACTCACCAGCGAGAAAGAGCAATGGCGACAGGAACAGTCAAGTGGTTCAACGAAGCAAAAGGTTTCGGATTTCTGGCACAGGACAATGGCGGCGATGACGTATTCGTCCATTTCTCGGCCATCAAGTCGGAAGGTTTCAAGACCCTCAATGAAGGGCAAAAAGTCTCCTTCGATGTCGAAGATGGCGCCAAGGGCCCGCAGGCGACGAGTGTGGTGCCCGAATAGGCCCTGCAGGGCAGACCGGCAAGAATTCTCTCGCGGCGTTACAGGTTGATGCCGTCAACAGGCGCGGCTTGGCCTATAATTCGCTGTACTGTAAGCAGTGATACTCAACGTATCGCTTGTAAGCTACAACCGATTCTCAAGACTCTACCGGCACCTCCCCATGGATTTTCAGCAAGCCCGCAGCAACATGATCGAGCAGCAAGTACGCCCCTGGGACGTACTGGATCAACGCGTTCTCGATGTTCTGGCCGAGGTACCGAGAGAGGCGTTCCTGCAACCGCAGCACAGCGGAGTTGCCTACAGCGATTTCCAGCTTCCTATCGGTCATGGCCAGCACATGCTCAAGCCCACTATCGATGGCCGTCTGCTGCAGGCACTGCTACTGGACGTCACAGACTCCGTACTCGAGATCGGAACCGGCAGCGGTTACCTGACCGCTTGTCTGGCGCGTCTCTGTGCTCATGTGGACAGCATCGAAGTCATTCCCGAGCTGGCAGCCGAAGCCAAGACCAGACTGGCCACACGTGGTGTTGCCAACGTCACAGTCATGCATCAGGATGCGGCGGCCTCCTGGGATGCCCGCGACGGCTACGATGCCATCGCCTTTTCCGGCGCATTGCCCTCGGTGCCAGATTATTATCGCGAGAAGCTCACAGTAGGTGGCCGTCTTTTTGCATTTGTAGGTGAAAACGACCGGCCAGCGATGGAAGCTATGCTGATTACCCGCGTAAAGGAGTCTGAATGGAGCCGAGAAAGCCTGTTCGAAACCCACGTAGAACCGCTCGTCAATTTTGCCTCCGAATCTCCCGACTTCGTATTCTGAACAATGATGGTAACTTCTAGCAGTCTTCTCCCGTCAGCCTGGTTCATGGCGTTAGCGCTGTTCAGCGCCTCAAGCACGCTACAGGCAGCCGACTTACGCGAAGTTTACGAACAGGCAAAAACCTACGATTCCACCTACCGTGCAGCTCAGTTTGATCTTGAGGCAGCCGGTAAACGAGTGCCACTGGCACGATCAGCCTTCCGACCTCAACTCACATTTGGTGGAGAGGTAGGACTCAGCACCCTGGCCGATGACGGACTGGGACCCTATGAGGAGACAGCGCTCTCTCTTACCCTGAACCAGACCCTGTACAACCGCGCCAACAGCAAGCTGCTGGATCAGGCCGAGCTCGGTGTGCTGCAGGCTGAAGCCCAGTATGCGGCGGTAGGACAAACACTGATCCTGCGCGTGGCTACTGCCTACTTCGATGTGCTGCGTGCTCAGGCTAACGTTGAATTCAGCCAGTCAGAACTGCAAGCCATCAGCCGCCAAAAAGAGCAGGCAGAACGCCGCTTCGATGTTGGTCTGGTACCTATCACTGATGTTCGTTCAGCTCAGGCGCAATACGACTTGGCCGTTGCTCAGGAAATTGCAGCCTCCAACCAGCTTTCTACCGCTCAGGAAGCCCTGCTGCTAATCAGTGGCGTGGAGACTGAACTCTTGACGCCGTTGGCTGATGACCTGCCATTGACGCCTCCGGATCCTGCCGATATTGATGCGTGGGTTACGCTTGCCGACGATCAGAATCTTGAACTTGTTATTGCACAGCTGGCGACAGAAAGCAGTAATGCCCAGGTGTCCATTGAACGAGCCAATCGCTACCCCACTCTGGATCTGATCGGTTCAGCGGCCTCCACAACAACGGAGCAGTTTGGCCGTAACGATGCTGATATCGCCGAAATAAAGCTGCAGCTCCGACTCCCCATACTCACCGGTGGTCGCGTTAACGCACAGGTTGCACAGGCGCGTGCAGAAGCCCTGTCGGCAGAGCAGCAGCTGATCTCTCAGCAGCGAGCCACGACGCAGCAGACACGTGATGCCTATCGAGGTGTGCAGGCATCCATCGCCCGCGTCAGAGCCTTGCGACAAGCGCTGGTATCCACGCAAAAATCCGCTGAGGCCACAGAGGCTGGCTTTCGAGCAGGCACCAGAACGTCGGTAGAAACTCTGCAGGCCCTGCGTGACACCTACAGTGCTCGCTCAGACTTTTCAGGAGCACGATACGACTACATCATCAACACCCTGAACCTCAAAGCTGCCTCGGGCACATTGACTGAAGATGATATCTTTGCCATCAATCGCTTTCTGGCCGTCGCTGAATAACGACTCGCCTGCTATCCGACAAAAACCGGTGCCTGCCAGTACAGCTGAATTTAATTGGCGACACTACCTGTCGCCGGGTCACTGGCCAACCTGGCTCGGCTTCGGTTTTTTTTGGTTACTGACCCGACTCCCCTTTCCCGTTGTCATGAAAAGCGGGCGCACGCTAGGTGCTTTACTGTATCGGTGCCTGCGTAAACGGCGAGGCGTAACACTCACCAACGTACAAATTGCATTTCCGGAACTCGACGACGCAGCGACTGAAAAACTGGCGCGTGAAGCCTTCAGCCATGTCGGTATGGCAACCGCTGAAACAGCATGGACCTGGTTTCGGGATGCCGGGGACATGGGCGAGATGCAGTTCGACGGTGTAGAGCATCTCGAGCAGGCGCTAGCCCTGGGTCAAGGCGTGATTTTGTTGCAGGCACATTTCACTGTGCTGGAAATGTGCGCCGCTGTGGTAGGACCACGCTGGCCTATCTCAGCCGTATACGACCCACCCAAGAACCCCCTCTTCGCAGCCTACCTTCTCGCCCAACGCTATCGGCATCTGCAGACACTGATTGATAATCGCGCCACCCGCGACATGGTTCGCTGTCTGCGTCGCGGCGAAATCGTCTGGTTCTCACCGGACCAAAGTGTGCCAGCAGCGCATGGGGGTATCACTACTGAGTATTTCAGTCAGCCCGCATTGAGCAGTAGCGGTACTGCCCGCATCGTCAAGATGACGGGCGCCACCCTCATCCCTTTTATTCCGACCAGACATGAAAACGGCGCTCGCTATACCTTCAAGTTCTGCGAACCCGTAATACTGTGCTCTGATCATGTCCCGCTGGCAACCCAGCAGGTTAACGATGTGCTTGAGGCACATGTGCGCGCACAACCTGAACAATACCTGTGGGCTCACAAGCGATTCAAGCCGCCCACCGCGGAGCACACCAATCCGTACGCCTGAGTCGTCATCACCTCCGTGGCGCTATCGCTTGCTGGTGTGTGCATTAAGCCCGCTGTTACTTGGCTATACAGTCTGGCGGGCATACAAGGATGGCGGCAGGCGCTACTTTACAGAACGCCTGGGGTTTTATGCCAGCTACGCGCCCGGCGAACAACACCACTTGTGGGTGCATGCCGCATCGGTAGGCGAAGTCTTTACCGTATTGCCATTACTCAAGACATGGATGGCTGAACATGCCGATACACGAATACTGCTCACCACGGGCACACCGACAGGCGCAGCCGTACTGCAGCAACAGGCTGTTCCCGGAATCAGTCATCAGTATCTACCCATCGATTTCTCCGCTGCCTGTAAACGTTTCATTGCACAGATACAGGCACGTGAGGCATGGATTGTCGAAACAGAAATCTGGCCTTGGTTATACGCACATTGCGACCGTCAGAATATTGCAGTGACCATTATCAATGGTCGCCTGTCTGACCGGACTAGCACTCAGGCAACGGGCTTGCTTGCCAGCAGTTACCGTCATGCCTTGCGCCATGTGCGCGTATTGGCACGCTCTGCGAAGGATCAGGATCGCTTTGTAGCGCTAGGTGTCTTACCCGATAGCATCCAGGTTGCCGGCAACTTGAAATACAGTGGGCAGGCATTGTCAGAAAGCGAATTCCCTCTGCTGGAATCACCTTACGTTGTCGCGGCGTCAACGCACGCCGATGAGGAATTGCGCCTGGCAGTAGCGTGGCAAACTCAAGCAGACACGTCCGCCCTGCTGGTTATCGTACCGCGACACCCAGAGCGTGGCGATGACATCAGAAAACAACTCAATGATCATGGCATTGACGTTATCCAGCGTTCACAACAGGAGACACCGTGCAATCTGAACGCCATCTATCTGGCCGACACATTAGGCGAACTACAAGCCTGGTACGAACATGCTCTGGGTACATTTGTTGGCGGATCACTGATTACGCGTGGCGGCCACAACATGCTGGAGCCGGCGCGCTACGCCTGCCCGGTCATAGTGGGCCGGAACACCGCAAACTTTGAAGATATGATGGAGTTGCTGATATCGGAAGCTGCCATCGACATCGCTGAAGATGAACATGAAGTAGCAAGCTTTCTACGCAGAGCCGCCTCTGGTGCTCAGGAACTGCAGGACATGGGCCAACGTGCGCAGCGTACAGCCCTGCGGGCAGAGAGCACCCTGATGCGTTACGTGGGTTTATTGCAGTAAGGTTTTACCATAACCGGACACAAAAACACCTTACCAAAATCAGCATCGTCGCTAGACAATTCTACGATGCCAGCAACGCCTCAGCCCACACCAGTCGTAACCGGGCAAAACCCGATTCCCACTGTTCATTGAGAGCAATCTTGCGCAACGAACGCGCCAGACGATCAATATTGCCGATACACCATCCTGAGCTTGCAGCGTTTACCGGCAGTGCTCGCATTCTGGCACGATCGAAATCAATGACAGACACCGTGTTGGCCTGATCAATCAGAATGTTATGCGCATTCAAATCCGCATGGAAAATACCGTGTCGATGGAAGTCGGCCAGCGTTACACCGATATTGCGCCATGCAGCTTCCGGTAATTCAGCAGTAATAAGCTGGTGCGCAAGCGTCTGTCCGGCAATGCGGTGAGTGACCAGACTGGCCTCATAGCTCACAATGCCTTTCACAACCTGGCACGCATAGGGACGAGGTGCGGGTAATTCCAGCTGCTGCAGGTGTGTCAGCATGTCGAATTCACGCATGGCGCGGGTTCGCTCAAGTCCGGTGAACCAATAGCTGCGTGAGCTCATATGCCGGACTAGTCCGCCCCGGCGGTAGTGCCTGAGTACCAACGCATGACCGTCGAGGGTAAAGAAAAACGTATTGCCACGCCCGGCCACAGCCGCGCCATCCAGTAAGGCGTTACTGGCGAGCCACCGCTCATCGAATACCTGCGAGTCAAAGGCAGGTGCTGATGCATCCAGATATCGCCAACTCAGTGCGGGTGGTGTATCCGGAGCGCTAAGGGTTACCGAAGTTATGCCAGTTACTCGGCTGGATCTTCCGGGCCTGGCGTTGGAGCGGGCTTGGCGCCGACCAGCCGATAGACCGTACCGCAGTAAGAGCACGCAGCTTCTGCAGCTTCATCCAGCGGTATGAAAACGCGAGGATGACTGTTCCAGAGTGAGCTGTCCGGAGTTGGGCAGTGCAGCGGAAGCTCATCTCGTGTGACTTCAACGAGCGTCTGCGCATTCGGTTGTTGCATGAGAGATAACCTGTAGGTGGGGGCGCAAGTGCGCGTTTAACGTAGTGTACTGGAACAGGCAGGGTCTTGCGGCGTCTCAGCCATCTCGGAGAATATTGCTGCGAATGACAATCACCGCGTCTCGAACTGATTCCAGTGAGTCGTCCAGCGGAACCACAGAACTTGCTTCTTGCAATGCCTGACGATGTAATCGTTCGCGTAGTATCAGGTAGTTGTCTTTCAATATCTGCGCCTCCCCTGTCGGTAACAGAGACAACTTTTCCACCGTATCCAGAATACGGATATTGTCGGTGTAACTCAGCAACTCGGGATGCTCCAGCGAAAAGGCCAGCACCAGATATTGCACGATGAATTCTATATCGGCGACGCCACCGGCATCTTGCTTAAGGTGCATGTGGCCCGCCTGATTGTTGCCTAATACTGAACGCATGCGTTCACGCATTTTTGCCACAGCCTCCCGAAGCTCGTCTGCTGAACGTTGCTGCGTGATGACACCACGACGAATATCGGAAAATTGCCGCCGTAGCCCCTCGTCACCGAAAACCATGCGTGCTCTGATCAACGCCTGATGCTCCCACGTCCAGGCATCGCCAAGCTGATAGCTGGCGAACGCATCAATACCGGTAACCAGTACGCCTGATGTGCCATTAGGCCTGAGCCGCAAGTCGATCTCGTACAATTTTCCGGCAGGCGTTGTCGTTCCCATGAATCCCACGAACTTCTGTGCAAGCCTTGCGTAATAGACTGCGTTATCTATCGGCTTGGCACCGTCTGTCTGTTGTTTCTCCCCCGAGCTATCATGCAAAAAAACCAGATCCAGATCAGAACCAAATCCAAGCTCCTGGCCACCGAGCTTGCCGTAGGCAACAACAGCATGAGAGGCGTATCGCGTGTCACCATCAACCCGACAGGTTGGCCTACCGTGCCGTTCTTGCAACGGTGCCTCTACCAGCATCAAAACGGCCTCTATCAATGACTCAGCCAACCAGGAAAGTTGATCACTAACCTGCATCAGGCTCAGCGTGCCATCCAGCTGCGCACAAGCTATGCGCATCTCACGTCCTTGCCGGTAATGACGCAAAGTGTCCATCTGCACATCAAGAGTTGCCTCTTTTACCCGCTCTGCTTGAGCTGAGGCGCGTACACGCAACGCTTCTGCTGGCAGATTCAAGGCCGAGCGCGGTTCAGTCAGCAGCTCATCAATCACCATGGGTTGGCGCAAGACAAAATCGGCAAGCCAGCGACTCTGGGAAAATAGTCGCACCAGTCTTGCCAACGCCTTGGGCTGATCGCACAACACTTGCAAATAACCGCTTCTGCCAGCAACACTGCGCACCAGTGCCATGCATCGATTTAATGTATCGGCGGGGTCTGGTGTGTCTAACGCCAGGTCCATGATCATGGGCACGATGCGCGCTACACGCTGCTGGCTTTCTGCAGTCAATCGCTGATAGAAAGCTCCGCGGCTGACACCTCCCATCACGCTGAGCAGCTCCTCACTTGCGATAAAACCAAGGTTAGCCAATACAGCACTACGGGCATCATCATCCAGATCGTCTGAGGAAAAAATAGTCCACGCCTCTTCCGCGGAAGGCCCTTCGCTGATGTCTTCTACCACGTCCACATCCTCCACTTCGAACAACCCGGAGAAGCTGGCCGTGACCACACGTTGATGATCGGCAAGCCGAGTTCGGAATGAATCCCAGTCAGTCTCGTTCATCATGCTCAGTAGCCTTAACTGATCATCAGGATCGGTGGGGAGGCTATGCACTTGTTCATCTCGCATCATCTGTACACTATTTTCTACTCTACGCAAGTAGGTGTAGGCGTTGAGAAGACCGGTCACTTCCTGTATTTCGAGCAAGGCTTCCTCGGCGAGCAGGTTGAGAACACTCACGATAGAACGCAGCCTGAGCCGTTTGTCGCGTCCACCGCGAACCAGTTGAAATGCCTGCCCGATAAATTCGATTTCACGGATACCACCAGCACCCAGCTTGATGTTATCCACCAAGCCTTTTTCTCTGACAGACACGCTGATCTTGCGCTTAAGGTCACGCAATGCATCGAAGGCGTTGTAGTCAAGATAACGGCGATACACGAAGGGTGTTATCAGACCCATAAGTGTCTCGATATCCGCACTCTCGCCGGTTATTGCACGCGCCTTGATCATCGCGTAGCGCTCCCAGTCCCGTGCCTGTGTCAGAAAGTAATTTTCCAGACCGTCGAAGTTCATCACCAGAGGCCCACTGTCTCCAAACGGCCTTAGTCGTGTATCGACACGAAACACAAAGCCGTCGGCTGTCACGCTGTTTAGCAGTCGGGTAAAAGTTTGTACCGAACGCCTGAAAAATTCAGCGTTATCGACCACTCTCTGGCTATCGGCACCACCTGAAGTTTTACCAGACTCCGGCCACAGGCAAATCAGATCTATATCTGAAGAGACGTTCAATTCAAGCCCCCCCAGCTTGCCCATGCCAAGAACGATCAGACGCTGGGTACGACCTTCTGCATCCTGTGGAGTGCCATAACGTTTTATCAACGTCTGATAAGCCCACTCATCAGCCGTGCGAATACAGGCATCCGCCAGATAAGACAACGATTCTAAGGTCTGATACACATCGACCACTTCGGTCAGGTCGTGCCATAGAATCCTGTACAGCTGACGATGCCGGAAACGCCGCAGAACTCTTTGCTGCACCATTTCGATGGCTTTTGTATCCAGCGACGTCGCTGTCTCAAGATGCCGGGCCAGGTCATCCTGCAGCTCAGCCATCAGGGTATCGCAATCTTTTCGGTAACCGCCCTGCAGGTTTTCACGAAGAAACCGTGCCGGTTCATCCGGGTATTGAGTACCAACGCGCAGCATGTATTCACTAACCGCACAGATTGGCAGCATCCAGCTTTGCGGCTCAGCCAGTGTGCGCACATCGTCGGGCAAAGCGGCCATGACGTCGGCAACACGCGCCTCAAGCGCAGGCTTGATCAGGTCGGAAACACTATTCTGCTGCATGAGATCTGCCAGCCTCTGGTGGTTAATACAGATGATATCGAACGGCTGCCGCACAGATTCCTGTGCAGGCTTCGGGTATCATTTAACCCATGAGCAAGCAGCTAGAACTAGAGGGAATCCACGTTGACCTCGATGGTACCCGTATCATCGATGATGTGTCATTTTCGCTTGAATCCGGCGACATAGGCTGCCTGCTAGGGCCCAGTGGCTGTGGAAAAACGACGCTTCTACGCACCATAGGCGGTTTTCAGGCGCCTTCGCGCGGCACCTTGAAGATCGCCGGCAAGGCAGTCGCCGACGCCAGTTCCCAGGCATCCCCCGAAGAACGCCGGGTGGGCATGGTATTCCAGGATCTGGCGCTGTTCCCTCACATGAGCGTTCGCAAGAATGTGGCATTCGGCATTGCCGGGCAATCCCGCAAGCATGTTGAGGCACGTGTCAATGAATTACTCGACCTGGTAGGCATGCAACGCTACGCCAACAGTTATCCCCACCAACTCTCTGGCGGACAACAGCAAAGAGTTGCTCTGATCCGTGCGATGGCGCCACGTCCGCCTGTGTTGCTGCTCGACGAACCGTTCAGCAGCCAGGACACAGAACGCCGCGTACAACTGGCCCATGAGGTTCGTGAGATTCTCAAGCGTGATGGCATCACAGCAGTACTGGTTACCCATGATCAATTCGAGGCATTCGCCATTGCCGACCATATTGGTGTAGTGGCCAACGGAAAACTGCGCCAGTGGGATGATGCCTATAGTCTGTATCACACCCCGGCAGACCGATTTGTTGCCGACTTCATCGGTGAAGGTGTTTTCCTGTGTGGCAACACACTGGAAGATAACGTCATACAAACCGAGTTAGGCATCATCCACGGTCAGCTAAGCGATGATGTACCACCCGGAACGCTCATAGAGCTCCTTGTCAGACCCGACGACATCATCCATGACGATAATAGCCCCAACAAGGCAACCGTCATTTCTCGAGACTTCCGCGGTGCTGATCACCTGTACACGTTGAAGATGCCCGGCAACACACGACTGTTATGTGTCGCACCATCGCATCACAATCACACGGTGGGCGAACAGTTCGGTATCAGGCTGCAGCTGGACCATCTGGTCATCTTTGATCGTGAAGACACCGACGCTAACGCTGCGTAAAATTTACAGGTTCACTCGTTGCACAACTGCTGAACATATGCAGCAATAGCCAGACAAGATGTCAGACCTGGCGACTCGATACCGAACAGATTAATCAATCTTGCACAGCCATGATCCTTCGGCGATTGGATCAGAAAGTCGTTATAAGGCTGACCCTGCCAGTTCAGCTTGGGTCGTATTCCCGAGTAATCAGGTGTCAGAGAGTTATCCGGCAATTGGGGCCAATAGTGTCTTATTGCTGAATAGAATTGCTCACAGCGTGCAGGATCAACCGAATACTCCTCGGTATCAACAGGTTCTACATCAGGTCCGAAGCGAGCGTGACCTCCCAGATCAAGGGTGATATGTACACCCAGTCCGCCGGGTTCTGGCACAGGATAAATCAATCGGGAAAACGGTGCCTTGCCAGCCAGACGAAAATAGTTGCCTTTCAACATCACAGGCTTCGGCCGGCAGGTATCGGGAAAACCACGTAGGGAATCCATCAGATGACAAGCACCGTGCCCTGCTGTGTTGACAATGCGCTGACAGCTAAGTTGCATAGAGTTTTCACCACCCACGGTGAGCTCATAACCCTGACCAGCAGACAACGGCGATATCCCGTCAACCGGTGAACGCGTCACCAGCACGGCTCTATTATTCTCAGCATCACCCAACAGGCTCACCATCAGGCTATGGCTGTCAATAATGCCCGTGGAGGGCGAGTACAACGCAGCCTTGCACGACAAGGCCGGTTCCATCGTTTGCGCCTCATCAGCTGACACACGCTGAATATCATGAACGCCGTTGGCTTGTGCTCGTACCTGTATCGATGCAAGCTCAGCCACCTGATCATCACGGGTGGCCACAATAAGCTTGCCAGTACGGCAATGAGCAATCTGTCGCTCTTCACAATAGCGATATAACTGCTGCTTACCCTGAGCACAGAAATGTGCTTTCAGACTGCCCGCGGGATAGTAGATCCCTGCATGGATAACTTCTGAATTACGGGCACTGGTAACGGTACCAAAGTCAGTCTCCCGCTCCAGTACGACGACCTCTTGCCCAGAGCGCGCCAGTGCTGCCGCAATGGCCAGTCCCATCACACCTGCACCAACAACCACGGTTTCACAATCGCTCGTCATGATCTGTACAGCATCCGCCTTCCCAACGACCTCTGATAATAGCGGTACTCAGGCAGTTTCTGTACGGATCTGAAAATCACTACCTGCCACTTCATCAAACAGCCATTGCTTGAAGGCCATCACTCGCGAATCTTCACTCGCCTTTTGCAAGGTTATGACGTGATAGGCCTGTTCCAGCTCCACTCTATGTTCGAACGGTGTCACAAGACGGCCTTTTTCCAGATCATCCGTAGCCAGCTGTTCCAGACTCAGTACGATCCCCTGGGCATCGACTGCCGCTGCCAGCGCCAATGACACACGATTGAATCTTACCCCCCGGGTACCATCTACTGCGTGCGCGCCTACGGCACTTAACCAGCCGCTCCAGTCGGGCCGCCCCTCATAAGGCGTCTCATCGTGAAGCAGGGTGTGATTGACCAGATCTTCCGGACACCGTAACGGTAAATCCGGGTTATCCATTAACGAGGGCGAACACAACGGCAGTGCAGTTACCTTCATCAGGCGTTCAACGTGGCAACCGGGGTAATGCCCACGGCCAAAACGGATAGCTACATCCACCGAATGCTGACGCAGAATATCCTCTGACAATGATGGGTGCGTTGCGTCAGTATCAACAAGCTCTGCACTGGCCGAGATGCGCAAATCGATGTCCGGGTGCAGGTTAACGAATCGGCGCATGCGCGGCATCAACCACTTGGAGGCGAACGACGGTGCCATCCACACATCCAGACTCCGCGCTTCAGGTTCCGACTGAATCTGGTGCACTGCCTCACTGACGTTCCTGAAGCCGTCCTGCAGTTTCGTCAGACCAGATTTACCGGCACCGGTCAATGCCAGACCACGATTGAGACGATGGAAAAGTTGAACGCCCATCAGATCTTCAAGCATACGTATCTGCTGGCTGACAGCTGCCGGTGTAACGTTGAGTTCCTCAGCCGCCTTCTTGAAACTCTTGTGCCTTGCGGCAACCTCAAACGCGTTCAGCGCATTGAGAGGAAGTGGTCCAGCCATAGGCGAAGCTTCGGTTAGATTTTCTTACCATGCGCGGAAAGAAAATGTCGTTTGTCATGAGAACCGCTAATCCCTAATTTATTGCCTCAGAGCACTGACGCACATTGTTCGCTCTGGTGTTTGAGTCTGAGGGTATTCGCCCTCGTTATTGATGAATTTTCATTCATAATGCTTTTCAGGAGAGACATATGTTAGCTACGTTGAACATTTTCAAGGCAGGCGTCGAGGCTTATCTGACGCGAAACAAACGCGCTCGCGCTTGTGAAATTCTGCTCGCCAGTAGTGACAGGACACTGGCCGACACGGGATTCTCACGTGAACTACTCGAACAGGGAGTGGATGCATGGCCGTGGCGAAATGATGCAGCCGGGCGAAGCGAACTACCTGCGCTGAGACTTCACCTGATGAACCAGGAGAAGGCAATCAGGGAGCTGCAGAAGTATACCGATAAGGAATTGAGCGACCTTGGTATTTCCCGTGGCACAATCGTGAGTGCGGTAAAGCACGGCCGTACAGGAATTGAACAGGACGCCCATCGCGAAGCCGCATGATGCGACAGGTGCAAATAGGTTGCGAGGTGATCGACCGCCACACTATAACAGTGGCGCGTCGACCACTGTGCGTCACACAGGATGCGCGATACGCTTGATTCTCTTGTATTCCAGTGAGAACGAAACCATCTGGGATATAAGCACTATAAACAAAAAGACACCCAGAATGGCCTGCCACGCAGTGAACAGAGCCAGTAAGCCTCTCGGCACACGGGTATTTTCTGCCAGCGTACTGACAACGGCAACCGAGTAGTAGATGCAGTCTGCGTAGCTCCCCTCTACCCGACAGATTCCGCTTTCACCGTAAACATAACTGAAGCTCAACACCACCAGTGCCATGCATAGCGATGTGCCCAGCATCGCGCTGAACGATGAATTAAGCTGACGATACGTGGTTTGAAAAAGGGCATGAAGGACAATACAGGTTGTCAGAAAACCCAGCCCCCATGTCGATGTAAAGACTGGCTCAAACATGAGGCCGTCGTTTCTAAGAAGATCCCATCCAAGCAGCATACTGAACCACGCCACTACCAGTACTGCACTGTAACCCAAGGGATCCGAAACACCGCGTCGACGAGCGGTTCCGTTTGAAGCATTCATCAGGAAAGCATCGCATAGCCAAACATCCAGACACTACAAACCAGCACAGCAACCAGTGACACAGAGTATGTATGAAAGTGTTTGAGCTGAGCAGATGCAGAACGACGGCGCTTCGCGTTAACGTCCTTGGCCGGATTGATTGTCGAGGATGCTGGCGCGAGATTAATATGCGGGAAGGATTCTGACTGACCCAACACTCGCGTGTGCGATCCTGATGACAGGTCGTGCGTGTCGGCTTCCCATCTGCCGGTTCTGTCTTGCGAATCCAGGTACATCTCGCTAATATCCGGATAGTCACTCGTAGTATCAGTTAGGGGATATTCTGCGCTAACCGCCTGAGTACCCTCAGGAAGTGACTGGACTGGAAACCGCGTCAGATTTCCGTCGCCTATACCCAGTAACTGAAGGCGCTCACGGGCAGACACCCGACTGGAGGCATCCAGATCTTCGGCCGCTGTGCCAGTACCAATAGCTCTGGCCTTGTTTTTTGCTGTGTTAAGTACAGTCACTGACAATAACCACTGCTCGTCCGATGAATCGAGGGGAACGCGATAGCTACTACGCGTTCAACATTTCCAAGCATCAAGTATATCCAAAACTAACACCCCAATAAAGCTGATCTTTCTGTACCCGATAATAAACTAAGGTCTAGGAAATTTGCTGCATCATTGATAAGCAGGCGTCGACGGTTCCAGTCGGGCCTGTCCGGCGTAATACCCCAGCACAACAGCGCTCAACAACCCGTTGCCTGAAAGATAACCCGTGTCGTTGCTACCCGATACACCACAAGCAGCACCGCCGCCGGCAAACACGTTGCTAATCAGCTTGTCGTCCTGGCGCATCACCTGCCCCACCCCCGTCACACGCAAACCACCCTGAGTATGAAACAGTGCGCCTGTTACCTGTACTGCACAGTAAGGTGGAACCAGGGGTATACCGGAGAACTCACGGCCGAACCTGTCTGTGCAATCTAGCGGTAACGAGGCAACGGTCTCAATCAGCGTTGCACGGGGCAAACCGAAGTGTTCTGCCATGACGTCAAGCGTATCAAACGATAATACTGCGCCCATTTTCTCTGCCTGTTTGTAATCTTCAAACTGACGAGCAATACCCGCAATGCGCTGATCGAAAAGCGTGATAGCAGATCCACCCGGCTGCGACAGAACTCGGCGTGCTGCTTCCGAGTATCCCTGTGACTCATCCCAGAATCGTTCACCGTCATTGTTAACCTGAATTCCACCTTCTGAAATCACCGCCCAGCTGATCAGAATACCGTGTGGATGCGCAACGTTACCGTGCCCCTGATAAGCACCCAGCTGTGCAACGGCCGCACCCAGCTCGCCTCCCCACTTGACAGCCTCACCACGATTACCATCGTGCCCGAACCAGAGCGCGTCGGCGATTTGCGGCATGTGCTCTTTGACCATGTCTCTGTTACCACCGAAACCGTTACACGCCAGAATCAGTTTCTTGCAGCCAATGGTTTCAGTGGTATGGTCATCCGTACCGACACGAACACCCGTTACGCAACCTTTATATTGAAAGATGTCTGTCGCACGTCGATGGCACACGATATCGATACCTGCCTTCTCGCAGCAGGTACGCAACGCATTGATCAGCTCTGTACCCGATCGTGAGGGCAACCCGTGCATGCGGCGTTGACTATGACCGGGATAGTCAAAATCATCCACCAGCGTAAACGGTAATTCATGTTGATTGACAAGCCAGTCCATGACTTTCGCGGCACCACAGGTCAGCGCATCGACCAGCTCAGGATCGTTCTCACCGTGAGCCTTGCGTTGAATATCACGCGCAAACAGCTCCGGTGAATCTGTAATGCCCGCTTGTCTCTGCAGTACTGTCCCTGCAGCTGGAATCAATCCGGCAGACAAGGCAGTGGAACCTGCAGGCACGGCGTCAGCCTCGATAACGAGAACCTCCTGTCCTGCTTCACAAGCTGCAAGTGCTGCCACCAGCCCACACGCACCCGCACCGATGATCAGCGTATCAACGTGCAGATCAAAGGTATTGCAAGGTTCATCACTCGCCATAGCGCTTACCTGCTTCCAGCATCTGCGAAGTCCCCAACAATTCATTGAGTCCATCAAAATCAAACATGTGATCAGCAAAGGGTTTATTGGATCCATGTCGTAGCAGGCTCGCATAATACGCCTGCGCTGTTCTGGCCAGTGCCCGGACAATTCCGCCGGGAAAGATCACCACCGAAAAACCCTGTTCCTGTAAATCAATTGCATTTGATACCGGCGTTGCACCTCCTTCCACCATATTGGCCAACAACGGTATTCGTCCCCGAAACTGTTCGCCTATCAACATCAAATGCTCGCGCGACTGAGGCGCTTCAATGAACAGCATGTCGGCGCCCGCACCCAGATAAGCTTCTGCGCGACTCAACGCTGCATCAAAGCCTTCTACGGCAATGGCATCAGTCCGTGCAATGACCAGTGTTTCGTCAGACAATCGCGCATCAACCATAGCCTGAATCTTCCCGCACATCTCTCCGGTTGCTATCAGTGTCTTGTGCGCCAGATGCCCACAGCGTTTAGGGTGAGCCTGATCCTCTACCTGCAAGGCTTGCGCGCCTGCACGCTCGTATTGACGCATGGTGCGCTGTGCATTCAGCGCATTGCCAAACCCTGTATCCGCGTCAATTATAACGGGAATACTGACTCTGTCGGCGATCAACGCCATGGTGTCATACATCTCGCTGACCGAGGTCAGCCCGATGTCGGGACGCCCTAGCCGAGTGTAGGCTACTGCCGCACCACTCAGATATAACGCTTCAAAGCCTGCCTGCTCGGCAATGACAGCACTCAGTGCGTCGTATACACCCGGTGCAACCAGCACCGCATCTAAAGCGATGCGCTGTTTCAATGTCTGCGTGTTTGCCGTAGACGGACTATTCATGACCATCACATGTGCTGGCATTGAGCCATTGACTTGCCTCGGCACACGTCATCCTGTGTGTAACGGTTGCCAGCGACAACACAGTAGCGTCATGAACGACCGGGTCGAATGCTGCACAGCCATCCGTCAACATGATGGTATCGATGTTTCGCATGTGCGCATCACGCAAGGTACTGGCAACACCGCCGTTAGTCACGATGCCACCCACAATCAAATGATCAATACCCACCGCCTTGAGAATGTATTCAAGGCGTGTTTGATAGAACGCCGAGTACGCTACTTTTTCTATCGTAAAGTCTGCTGGTGCCAGTGTGTCGGTCAATGCATGTCCAAAGCTACCAGGCGCAAAATCACCCTTCGTCAGGAACGGTCGAATCTGCTTTAGATGAGAGGCTATCAACGGCTCACCCTCTCTCCCCGGCACCAGCGTAAATTGTGCGGACAGATAGAACCCACCTTGTGCTCTTAACGCCTGGACGATGGGTAGTATTCGATCAGGCAACGCAGCGATGTATTCGCTACCCTGCCCGGCTCTACCGTAAGCTCCTTGCGGATGCAGAAAATCATTCTGCAGATCAACGGTCAGTAGCCCACATCGTTTCAGGTTCACACCAGCAAGATCATCCATGGTTTTTCTCAATCGATTCGATAACGGTATTGCCAAACTGATCGACACGACCCTGTAGGCCAGGTTCAATCAACACGGTGGTATCCGGCTGTTCGAGAATGGCAGGTCCTTCGACGATGTAGCCTGTCGGCAAGTCCAGACGCCTGTAAATTTTCGTCTCAAGCCAGTGCCCATTAAAATAAACAGGGCGCATCGATTCACACGCCACCGTGCCAGCCAAGGTGCTCACAGGCGCTAGAGTACTTAGATCAAACTTCGGCCGGTGTCCGGTAACTGTGCTTCGCAGATTCATGATTCTTCGTACACCTTCTGGCAATAGCCTTCCGTAAGTACGCAAGTAAGCTGTATCGAAGGCTTGGGTGATGGTCTGTCGTGAGCAGGCCATTACCCGACCATCAATGACGTCTATGGGGACCGGCACTGGCACAGTATGCGTTTGACCCGCATAGGCCATATCCAGTTCGATAGTGGCTTCTCGTTTCACAAACCGCGTATTCGACGCTTCCAGCAGCGCCATGCCATCATCAACATGCGCTTGCATCAAGCCCTGCAACGATAATTCGTCCAGATCATCAACCAGCGAATTCAGCGTCTGTACAAAGTCCTGGCGCATGTCAGCTATGACACAACCCATGGCACTGGTAACACCAGGATAGCGCGGGATCAATGCGCGAGTAATACCGACTTCTGCCAACATCGCACCGGCATGCAACGCACCACCACCGCCAAAGGGCATGAACGCAAACTGCTTCGGATCAAACCCACGCTCCACACTGACCAGTCGTAGTGCTCCTGCCATGCGTGAGTTCGCCACGCGCAATATCGCCTCAGCCGCTGCTAGCGTGCTCAGTCCCAGTGGCTTGCCCACATGCAAATCGATTGCCTGTGCAGCAGCATCGACATCGAGCGCTTCAAGCTTACCGCCGATCGGTCTTTGCGGATCAATACGACCCAGCACCACATTGGCATCGGTCACCGTGGGTCGCTCGTTACCCAGACCATATGCCACCGGACCGGGATCCGACCCGGCACTTTCAGGGCCGATGTTGAGCAGACCGCCTTTGTCCACCCAGGCAATAGAACCTCCCCCCGCACCGATAGTAGTTATTTCAATCATAGGCGTGCGCACAACCAGACCAAAATCAATCGCAGTTTGCGCACTCAGGGTTGAGCGCCCATCCGCTATTAGAGAGACGTCGAAGCTAGTGCCTCCCATATCACCGGTAATCACGTTTTCAAAACCGGCACACTGCGCAATGTAAGCCGCAGCAATGACCCCTGCTGCAGGACCGGAAAGCGCTGTACGAACAGGTAACTTGCACGCGGTATCCACCGCCATGACACCGCCATTGGATTGCACAATCATGAACTCACCCTTGAAACCACCCTGCACCAGAGCCTGCTCAAGTCGATCGAGATAACCGGATACTTCCGGCTGCAGATAGGCATTCAACGCAGTGGTTGAGAAGCGTTCAAACTCACGAATTTCTGGCAGTATCTCTGACGATGCAGACACATGAGCGTTTGGCCATAGCTTGCGCACCTCGTCAACGGCCTTTGCCTCGTTCTCGGGATTGGCGTAGGCATTGGCAAACAATATGGCAACAGACTGACACCCTGACTCGATCAGCTGCTGCGCCGCGACTCGCACCTGGTCAAGATCAACCGGTGTCAAGATCGAACCATCAGCCAAGGTGCGTTCAGACACTTCCAGCCGGAACTCCCGGTCTACAACGGGATCGAAATTCCCACGCAGCCCCCAAGTCCGGGGCCGGTCCCGCCGACGCATTTCGAGTACATCACGCAAACCGTTCGTGGTGATCACGCCAGTGCGTGCACCTTTGCGTTCCAGTAGCGCGTTAGTGCCAGCCGTGGTGCCGTGGACAACAACCGAGATGTCCGCCAGGCTCTCCACATGCTGACCAATGCCGCTGAGAAACCCTGCACTCTGATCGGGACGCGTTGTGGGAACCTTCGCCACAAACGCCGTACCCTCCTGTTCATTGAGTACGAATACATCCGTGAACGTACCGCCCACATCAACCCCCACCATGCTCATCGGGAAACCTCTCGCCACGCCGGGCCATAGCATTGATCAGCATGAGCTTCACTGATCAACTCACGCCTGACATCTTCCGAGACTTTCACAGGGTCCCGATCGGCTGCGGGTCCGTAACCACCACCACCAGGTGTTTCGAGCCGAACCGCTTCACCGGGTTGCAATCTGATACCGCGCATCTTGGACGTCATTGGCGGTTTAAGCCAGTCGTTGCTCTGCTGATATTCAAACCGGTTCAATGCGGCATCACTGCCACCCGCAATTCCTTTTGGTGGATAACATCCACGCTCGCCAAACAGAAACGCTTCTGCACCCTGTTCTTCGAGCACCTCAATTTCATATACAGCCCCCAGGCCACCCTGATACTCACCCACACCGGCACTGTCCTGACGCAAAGCCCACTGTCGAAACAGGATGGGATAAGCCGCTTCAAGAATTTCCATCGGTGGAATGGTTGCTGTGGATATCGGGGCATTGCCGTGGTTAAGGCCATCACCCTCAGCGCAGGCGCCATGACCACCGCCATAAAAACTGAACATGACCCACGGCTTGCCGTTCTTGCGTTTGCCGGCAATAGACAGTGCGTTAATGGTGCCATAGGCGTTAGCCACCACCAGCTCCGGTGATGCTTGTGCCGCGGCACAGAAAATAACATCAACCATTCTCAAAATGGTTTCAGTATAACCACCGGTCGGTGCAGGGAATTGCGCAGCAAGCAGTGAGCCTTCTGGGACGCGCACATCAATGGGACGCATCACCCCTGCGTTGGCCGGTAGCCCGGGGAAAAGATGTTTAATGGCCACATACGCAGTCGCCACCGCCGTAGGCAACGCGATGTTGACAGGCCCGGCACATTGAGCCGCTGTGCCGTCGAAGTCAATAATCAGTTCATCACCCCGTATTTCAAGCGCTACACGAATGAGTAGTGGCTCATCAACAATGCCATCGTTATCCAGATAGTCTTCCGCCACCCATCGCCCGTCCGGCAGATCAGAGAGCTCAGAGCGCATCAGAGATTCCGCACGCTCACCCAGTGCAAAAAACGCTGATTGAACGGTCGTTGAACCATAGTGAGACAGCAACTCATCCATGCGTTGCACGCCCAGATCCAGCGCACCTAGCTGACCGTTAAGATCACCATTGGCTGACTGTGGTAGCCGTGTGTTGCGCATGAGAATATCAATGATGTCGTGATTGACAACACCTGCTCTACTCAGCCTCACTGGCGGCAGTACGAAGGCTTCCTGAAATACATCAGTTGCACCGGGGTTGTAGTTGCCGGGTACTGCTCCTCCCAGGTCATGCCAGTGCCCCACAGAGGCGAGATAACAGAATAGTTTGCCGTCGTGAAAGTAGGGCTTGACCAATCGCATGTCTGACAAATGCGTACCGCCGATATGGGCATCATTAAAGATGAACACATCACCGTCAGCCAGATCACCCTCGGCAGCAACCTTATCGATGACGGCTTTGACGGCAAACGACATGACGCCTACAAAAATGGGCAACCCGGACTTGCCTTGCACCAGCGTGTCTCCCGACTGCGGGTGATACAGACCGTGACTGGCATCATGAGCTTCAGCAATGATCGGATTGAATGCCGCCCTGAAAAGAGTGGCATCCATCTCGTCTGCAATCTGTTCCATGCGCCCCGCCAGCACGGCCAGCGTAATGGGATCTATCGCGTTGTTCATGGGTTCGCTGATTCCTGTTGACTTGCGGCAAGACTTGTATGGTTTGTAATACCGGTTTATGATTTTGTGTATGCTACATCGCAAGACCCATAGCAAACAAGTATGAGGAACACCTTGCCGCTGATGGATACCAGTAACGCAACGCTGCCAGAAGGTGCCAAAGCGCGACGCGTCTATCTGTCTCTGCGTGAGGAGATTGGCAGTGGATCCTACTCAGCCGGAAAATACCTGCCCGGTGAGCAGAAACTCGCGTACACCTACGCTGTATCGAGAGTCACCATCCGCAGAGCACTCGATGCACTGTGCGCCGATGGCCTGATCCAACGGCATGCCGGCAGTGGCACTGTGGTTTGTGATGCGAGCCTGGCCAGCCAGCCTGTCAGCATGAATTTTTCCACGCTGATGCCGCAACTGGCCGACATGGGCCGCAACACAACCGCTCGCCTGTTGTCGTTCGCCTACGGCACCGCGCCCAGCTATGTCACCGAAGCAATGGGACTGCCAGTAGAGGCTGAAGTACAGATTGCCACTCGCGTCCGGTTGGCTAACGATCAACCCTTCTCACACCTGACCACCTATGTCCCTGAAGCTATCGCCCGTAACTACAGCGAAAGCGATCTTGCCAGCACGGCTCTGTTTCTGCTACTGGAACGCAGCGGCGTTACCATCGAAAGCGCCCATCAGTCGGTAACGGCAACACTTGCCAGTCCGGCTATAGCGGCAGCACTGAATGTTGCAGTCGGATCTGCGGTGTTATCCCTGAGACGCGTGGTACGTGACAGCGCTGGCAATGGCGTTGAGTTCCTGTCAGCGCGCTATCGACCCGAACTTTTCCAACTGGATATGGAATTTGCGCGAGTCGGGGACGGCACGTCTCGCAGCTGGGAGCCGATTATCGCTACCCCATGAGCCAGCCATTAACCCTACTCGACAAACTCTGGACGACGCATGAAATCACCCGGCGTGATGACGGCACATCTCTGTTGTGGGTAGATAGACATCTCGTTCACGAAGGCTCTCACCATGCGTTCGCCAAAATTGCAGCGCGCGGCGTGCAGGTAGCAGAGCCCTCACTCACATTCGGTGTTACAGATCACTACGCACCCACGCGGGACAAAAGCAATATTACTGACGGTGCTATAGCCAGAATGATCAGGCAACTGGACAACAACACGGAAGAACATCAGATCCGGCATTTCGATCTGCACCATCCACAGCAAGGTATCGTGCACGTTGTAGGTCCCGAATGCGGACTGACACTGCCCGGTTTGTTGATCAACTGTGGCGACAGCCACACCTCCACTCACGGTGCATTCGGCGCACTGGCGTTCGGTATCGGCGCTACAGAAGTCGCCCATGTTCTGGCCACACAAACACTGTGGCAGCAAAAACCAAAGCCCATGCGAATTACCATTAACGGGCAACTCGCTGCAGGTGTAACAGCCAAGGATATTGCCCTGCACTGGATTGCGCTACTAGGCACCGACGGTGCACGGGGTCATGCCGTGGAATACACGGGTGAGACGATTACAGCACTTTCTATGGAAGCACGCATGACACTGTGCAATCTGTCCATTGAAGGTGGAGCCAGACTCGGCTTGATAGCTCCCGACGATACCACGTTCAGCTATATCAAGGATCGTCCCTTTGCACCCGATGCTGAAAACTGGCCTCAGGCGATGCAGCATTGGTCCACTCTGTACAGCGAGCCCGGCGCGCACTTTGCCCGGGAGATCGAGATCAATGCCAAAGACATCTCCCCCACAGTAACCTGGGGTACGAGCCCCGATCAGGCAATTCCCGTTGATGGTCTGATCCCCGACGATGCGGCTCATGATGCGCTGACGTACATGGGATTGAAGTCCGGACAAAAAATGGAAGGCACACCGATAGACCAGGTATTCATAGGCTCCTGTACCAACTCACGCATCGAGGATCTCAGAGCCGCGGCCAACGTTCTGCGTGGTTACCAGGCGAAGGTGCCCGGCCTTGTATCGCCAGGATCCTCACAGGTCAAACGCCAGGCAGAGGAAGAAGGCCTTGACGTTGTTTTCAAAGAGGCAGGGTTATCCTGGGAGTCCTCTGGATGCTCCCTGTGTGTGGGTATGAATGGTGATCTGGTACCTTCTGGTAATCGTTGCGCCTCGACCACTAATCGTAATTTTCGAGGACGTCAGGGCCGTGGTTCACGTACCCATCTCATGTCACCTGCCATGGTAGCTGCGGCTGCGCGCTTCGGCTGCATTGTCGATCTGCGAAAGCTGGAAGACATCGCATGAGTGGCTGGTCAACCCATAGCGGCACCGCCACTCGCCTGCTGCTTGACAACATTGACACCGATCAGATACTACCCGCGCGCTTCATGTCGCAACCACGCAGCGCAGGCTATGGTGAATTCCTGTTGCACGATCTTCGACGTGATACCGATGGCAAACTTGATAGTGCCTTCGCGTTGAATCCACATCCTGACAGCAGCGTATTGATCACCGGCGATAATTTCGGCAGTGGCTCGTCAAGAGAGGCAGCAGTGTATGCACTAGTCGACAGCGGCATACAGGTTGTCATAGCGAATGGCTTTGGTGACATCTTCGCCGCCAACGCAGTCAACAACGGGCTTTTACCTGCCGTGCTGGAAATTGAAGACCTGGAGCATCTCACCCGGCTCATCACAGACGGCATCACCCCGGTCAGTGTTGATCTGAACACGTGCAGCATCACGGCCAACCAGCAGACATTCACGTTCCAGCTCGACCCCACATGGATCGACAAACTGATCAATGGATGGGATGACATCGATCTGACTCTCAAACATGCACACAGTATTTCACGCTATCGTGAACAACACCGTGTTCATCGCAAGTGGGCCTGGCCAGTTGACACCAGGATGTTCCATCAACCTGAAGAGGAGATATAACCATGAAAAAGACTGCATTCCATAGTCTGATAGCCGGCACCGTGCTGCTGTCCGGTGCGGCGTATGCCGAAGACACTATCACAGCTGTACACGCCTTCCCCGAAACGCTGATCTACACGAAGAGTTTTTTAAGCTTTGTCGATAAGGTTAACGAGGCGGGCGAAGGCGTTGTACAAATAGAAGTTCGTGGTGGGCCTGAAGCCATCGGAATGTTTCAACAACCAGACGCTGTTAGAGATGGCATCGTAGACATGGTCTACACACCGGGAAGCTTCTACGGTGGTGCGGTTCCTGAGAAAGACGCTATGGTGGCCTCTAACCTGACAGCGGTTGAGACACGCGAGAATGGTGGCACAGCGCTCATGGATGAAATTCATCAAGAAAAAATGGGCGTAAAGTATCTGGGATGGTTTGATAGCGGTGTGTGCTACAACCTGTGGACACGCGATAAGCCTTCTTTTGATGCCGATGGCAATCTTGATGTCGACGGATTGAAACTACGTGGCAATGCCGTGTACAACGCCTTCTTCACCAACTACCTCAATGCACAGGTCATTGACTTGCCAACAGGTGAAGTCTACTCAGCGCTGCAACGTGGCGTCGTCGATGCAACGGGCTGGACCCAGATCGGCCTGATTGATCTGAAGTGGAATGAATTTCTGAATTACCGCATCGAACCCTGCTTCTTCTCTACCGACCTTGGCGTTGTTGTCAACATGGAAAAATGGGATAGCCTGAGCGACGAGTCCAGACAGATTCTTCAGGATGTGGCTATCGCACATGAAAAAGACAGTGTCGCCGCACTGCGCGGCAAGCGAGATGAGGACTTTGCGGCACTAGACGATGCCGGTATGACGGTCATAACACTTGAAGGTGATGCCAAGGCGAACTATCTGGCAGCTGCCCGCGAAAAAACCTGGGAGCGGATGAAAGGTCTGATGACCGACAGCCCGCAAGGTGATGGAAACTACGACAAGCTGATCGAACTTTACTACGACGCAGCCGCTGATTAGTAGAGCATCTGCCATGCAATTGATTACACGGACATACACGATCATGCTGTATGGCATGGCGGGACTGGCAGGTGCCACTCTCGTGTGGTTGATGGTTTCGGTCATCGTGTCCGTGTGCATGAGAAATCTGGGACTACAACCCTTTGCGTGGCTTTTCACATCTGCCGAGTATGGTTTGTTGTATATGACCATGCTCGGCGCTCCGTGGCTGGTACGTGAGAAAGGCCATGTGCATATCGAACTGGTCACTGCCATGCTTCCCCCCAAAGCAAGACGATTAATGAGTCGCTTCGTGGCTTTGCTGTGTGTTGTCGTCTGCCTGGTACTGGCATACAAAGGCATGCAACTTTTTCTGATCAACATAGAACGAAACGATTTTGACGTCAGGGCTTACTACTATCCACGCTGGCTACTCACTATTACCTTCCCACTCAGCTTCGGTTTCATGATCATCGAGTTTTCACGATTCGTTTTCGGTGACACCTTGCTACACACCGGCGAAGCAGGGATACACGAGTAATGGAGTGGTATGAGGCGCTAGGACTACTGCTGGGTACAATCATTGTGCTGATGGCTATCGGCATGCCGGTGGCGCTGGCCTTTCTGGCCGCCAATATCATAGGCGCCTGGATTTTCATGGGTGGTGAACGTGGTGTGGTACAGCTGCTTAACAACGGTTTGGGATCACTCACCAAATACGCGCTTGTTCCTATTCCCCTGTTTCTGCTAATGGGCGAAATATTCTTTCACACCGGTCTGGGCGGGCGCATGTTCAACGCCATTGATCGATTACTGGGTCGCTTGCCGGGAAGACTCAGCTACGTAACCGTCATCGGTGGAACCGCATTCTCAACGTTGTCCGGATCCTCCATGGGATCAACCGCATTGCTCGGCTCGTTGATGGTGCCGGAGATGAACCGCCGGGGTTACCAGAAAAAAATGAGCATAGGCCCTATTCTGGGCACCGGCGGTCTGGCTATTATCATCCCTCCTTCCGCTTTAGCGGTACTGCTCGCCACACTGGCACAGATAGACGTCGCTGCCCTGCTAATCGCAGGTGTCATACCCGGCCTGTTACTGGCATTTTTTTACGTTGTTCTAATCAGGCTGCAGACACTACTCGACCCTGACGCCGCACCTGCTTACGCAGTAGAGGTGCTGTCGCCCGGCGCACGTTTGCGCCTGTTCCTCACCGATGTTGTGCCGATGATCAGCGTCATGGTGATCATTGTTGTCCTGATGATCAACGGTGTCGTTACCCCGTCTGAAGCCGCCGCATTCGGTGCACTGGGCGTGTCGATTCTTGCCTTGATTTACCGGTGTCTGTCACTGAGCGCTATCAGGCAATCCATAACCGGCACTCTTCGTGTCACCCTGATGGCTTATCTGATCGTATTCGGATCTGCAACCTTCAGTCAGCTTCTAGCCTTCTCCGGCGCCTCGAGAGGACTGATCACCTGGGCTACTGGATTCGATCTTGACCCACTGGCCATGCTATTGGTGATGTTCGCCGTCTTGTTGTTACTGGGAATGTTCATGGAGCAGATATCCATGATGCTGTTGACGGTGCCCATCTTCTTTCCGTTAGCACTCGCGCTGGGATTCGACCCCATCTGGTTTGGACTGATCATGTTGCTTGCACTGGAAATCAGCTTCACCACTCCACCGTTCGGATTACTGCTGTTCGTCATGAAAGGGGTTTCACCGCCAGACACCACCATGCGGGAAATCTACCTGGCAGCGATGCCGTTTATAGGCTGTTCACTGTTGCTTGTCGCATTGCTCATAGCGTTTCCCGGCATTGCGTTATGGCTCCCCGGACTTAACTGACTTGCTCAATTCAGACTGCTGAAATTACGCTTCTCCGCGATCAGTCGTTCCAGTAGTGGTGCGGTCTGCCAGAAGTAATCATCGGCTTCTGCAAACAGCCGGATATTCTGCAGCACCGCAGGAAGTCCCTTCTGATCTGCCGTATGCATGGGGCCACCGCGCCATCGAGGAAAGCCATAGCCATGCAGCAGAACCACATCCACATCTGACGGTCGCAGTGCTATTCCCTCATCCACTACTCGGGCAGCTTCATTAATCATAGCTGACAGGTAGCGCGTAACAATCTCTTCGTCAGAAAACGCGCGCGGCGTTAGCCCCGCTTCATGGCGTGCCTGCGCAACCAGTTCTTCTACATGCGGATCTTCCAAACCTTTGCGAGCGCCATCAGGGTACAAGTAATAACCTTTACCGGTTTTCTGCCCTAACCTGCCTTCATGATAGAGATCATCAGCCCAGTTCGGATAGCGCTCACGCTGATGCCTGAAAGGCGTCATTCTCAGCCTTGCGGCATACCCGATGTCCAGACCCGCCAGATCAGCAACCTCATAAGGTCCCATCGCAAAACCATAGTCTGTTAAAGCTTTGTCGATCTGATAAGGACTGGCACCATCAAGCACCATGTGATCAGCCGCTGTTCTGTAGTGCCTTAGTATTCTGTTGCCAATGAAACCATCACAGACGCCAGATCGTACCGCACGCTTTCCCAATTTACTGGCCAGCGCAAAACCCGTGGCGACCAGTTCTGGCGGAGTCTTCTCAGCAGCCACCACTTCCATCAGCTTCATGACGTGTGCCGGCGAAAAGAAATGTAGCCCCATGACTGCGTCGGGTCGTTTTATACAAGACGCGATTTCGTTGACATCCAGATACGAGGTGTTGGTGGCCAGGATAGCACCAGACTTTGCTGCAGCATCCATTGCCTGGAAGACTTGCTTCTTGACATCCATACACTCGAACACGGCTTCAATGATCAAGTCTGCCTGAGCCAGTGTGCTGTAATGCGTACCGGTTATAAGTTTGCATTTTTCCAGGTGCTCGCGGCTTTTTACATCCAGTTTGCCACGACGCACAGCTCCATCAAGATTCCCTTCAATTGTAGAGCGTGCCTTGTTTGCCGACTTGGTATCACGCTCTACTAACGAGACCGTCAGCCCACCGAGCAATGCAGCGGTTGCGATGCCCGCTCCCATCGTTCCACCACCCACGATGCCCATGTGGGTTACGTCCATGGGCCTGGCACTAGCAACCTCTTCTACCCGGGAGGCGCGGCGCTCGGCAAAAAACGCATGAATCATCCCGGCCTTCTGGGGCGAAGCCATGAGTGCCGTGAAGAGACGTTTCTCCTCTTTCAGTCCTTGCTCGTAACTCAGGTTTATACTGGCTTCGATAGCCTGCAATGCGATAGCAGGTGCAATAATCCCCGGTGCAGAATCTGACAGCCGGGCGCGCCATTTCGCTATAACGTCATCTGACACATCACTGACTGGATGATCACCAGTTCGCCTGACCAAGGTGCTCAAGCTATCCGTTTCAGCCAGAAGATCCCGAGCAAACGAGACACCCGCCAAACTGGCATCAGCTTCGTTATACAGCTTGTCTACCAGACCGGTAGCCACGCATTTGGCAGCATCAACACTGTTTCCGGTGGATACCATACTTAGCGCATTCTCAAAGCCGACAAGCCGCGGCAGCCGTTGTGTACCTCCGGCTCCCGGAATCAACCCGAGGTTCACCTCAGGCATACCCAGACTGGTTTGCGCAAGTGCAATCCGGTAGTGAGCACCCATTGCCACTTCCAGACCCCCACCGAGTGCGTTGCCATGCATTGACGCTACTACAGGCTTGCTGCAACGCTCAATCTGCAGGATGACATCCGGTAGATGGGGGGGTTGGGATGGCTTGTTGAATTCAGCGATGTCTGCGCCGCAGCTAAACAGTTTAGCGTGCCCGACGATCACGGCAACCTGCGCGTTATCATCTTTTTCAAACCGCGTTATGCTGGTAGCGAGGCCATTGCGAACGGCGTGTGACAACGCGTTCACAGGCGGATTATTGATCGTTATAAGAGCAACATTCTGCACGCACTCGTAGTTGACTGGATTGCTTAGCACTGAATATCGAACATGTCCGTGTGGGAAGTGGAAATCTATCGAGATCCACAACGACTCAGATGTGAAAAACACATACCATGTCGGACCCAGGTGACGAAGCACGATTAACACAGTTATCTCGCGATCTACCCGCATCATATTCGATGATCCGTGCGTAATTCCGACAAGAATGTAACTTATTGTGAGCAAGCTTCGAAAGCGCCTCCTGAGTGTTGAATATTTGAAAAGCTTCACAGTTTTCTGTGCGCCACATCATTGAAACCTGACAGTGATAATCAGGCACTGGCTAATGGTGCCATAGCTCAAGCCGGAAACACCCATTATTCAAGACCTCTGCAATGGCCGCCTCAGACAAGCCATAGTCTCGTCGTGCCGTCTCAGCCGATATATAGCCCAGCAACAAGTCGCGCTTGACGCTAGCTTCATCGCGCAGCGATGGGTCACCGTACCCTGCGCCTCCCGGAAGGGCGAGCATCACTTTTCGCCCATGAGCGACAAACTGTTTTCCTTTGCCACGCATGACCCCACCATCGTCCTGTGAAATGCTTGTGGGCGCACCGTTTTGTCCTCCGTGCCGACCCCGTGCCGGATGATAAACACGATCGAACATAGCTTGAAAATCAAACTCGTACCCCTCTCTAGCGCCCACCTCCATGTATTGTCCAAGCCCGCCTCGTTGCTTGCCTGCACCTCCGCTATCAGGCCGTAATTCCTTACGCCAGATAACAACAGGACCCGCATGTTCCGTAGCCTCAATAGGCATCGTCATGACACCCGACGGGAACGCTGTAGCATTCAAACCATCATGCTCCGGACGTGCACCAGAGCCTCCAGAGTTGAACGTCAGCACCTCCGAACGAACAGAACCCTGCGATGCAGACTCATCTGTACGCGGTCGCAATGACACCTGAAAGTTACAAAGACAACCTGCTCCTTCTGCAGGCACCACACCTGGCAGTATTTTATCCAGTGCATCGTAAACAGTATCTGGCACAAAATGCCCCACTATGTGACGCAAGGCTACCGGTGCCGGATGCAGAGCATTCACAATCGAGTTTTCAGGCGCGTCAATCTGAAACGGTGCCAGTGATGCGGCGTTGTTGGGAATCTCTGGCGCAATGGCACACTTCAAGGCATAACACGCATAGGCCTTTGCATACACCAGCGGACAGTTGATGCCTTTCTTGTCCAGACCTGAGCTTCCGGTAAAATCCGACACGATTCTATCCGCCTCAATGGTCAGCTTAACCTTAAGCACGATCGGTTTATCAAACCCGTCAACGGTCATCTCCCCCGTTGCCGATTCTCGTGGCAAGGCTGCAATACGTTCCACAGTAGCGCGATGAGAATTATCGAGAATAAAGGTGGAGATCTCGCTCAAATCATCCAGTCTGAATTCCTGCATCATGTCGATCAGACGACGATGACCAATTTCATTGCAGGTGGTCAATGCGTAAATATCACCGATCAGTTGATCCGGCTCTCTTACATTACCTCTCACAATCTTGACAAGCGTCTTGTCCACTTCACCACGATCAGCAAATTTCATGATGGGAATGTAAAGACCCTCTTCGTAGATACTGGCGCCATCAGCACCAAAACCTCTACCGCCTATGTCTACAATGTGTGCTGTACAGGCAAAAAATCCTACATGTACCTCATTATAAAACGAAGGCGTTACCATCGTTATGTCATGCAGGTGTCCGGTACCTTCCCACGGATCGTTAGTGATATAGACATCACCATCGAGGATATTGTCAGGACCGATGCGGCGAATGAAATGCCCTACCGCATCGGCCATCGCGTTCACGTGGCCCGGAGTACCGGTAACCGCCTGAGCCAACATCAGGCCATCAACGTTATAGACACCTGCCGACAAGTCTCCCGCTTCGCGCACCGATGTCGAAAACGCTGTACGAACCAACGCTTGCGCTTGTTCCTCAACGACTGAGATCAGTCGATTCCACATGACCTGCAGAGAAACCTGTGAATGTTGCTGCCTCATGGTGTTCTCCTGTTATACACGTGCCATGACATCCAGGCACCCGTCTTTCTGATGCACCGCATGTCGGCTGGCAGGGATGATGATGGTTGTCTCGTCCTCAGTCACGGCAGACGGGCCTTCAATGGTATGGCCAGCCTTGAGACTGTCTCGCAGCACAACCGAGGTGGTTAGCATCTTGCCCTGTGCCGCATCAAACATCTGTCGCTCGCCGTGCGTCGCAGCTTTGCTTTCTCCGGCTTGTACGGCGATACGATCGACCACTTGAGGTGGCGTTGTAGCATTGACCGCCCATACCGTAATTTCAACATCCAGACCTTCTACAGCGCGGCCAAACAACTTGCTGTAATCAGCTTCGAACAATGACAGAAACTCATCTGCATTCGGATTGCTTGCCTGCACTTCAGTCAGCGTAATGGGTATTTCCCAACCCTGACCGGTGTAGCGCATGTACACCTTGAAATCTGCCAATATCTGAGCGTCTGCATCGCAGTTGCGAACAAAACCTGTCGCCTCTTTCTGCAGGTCTTTTAATAAAGTAACAATTCTGCTTGCGTCAAAGTCAGACAGCTTCATGTACACCGATCGATTCGCCTCAAAACTGAAAGGCGCTCTCAAGAACCCAATGGCCGACCCCACGCCCGCCCCCGGTGGCACCAGCAATCGCTGAACTCCCAGTTTTTCACACAGACGCCCCGCGTGCAATGGAGCCGCACCTCCAAACGCAATCATGGTGTATTCAGCCAGATCCTCGCCATTCTCCACAGCATGTACTCTGGCTGCGTTGGCCATGTTCTCATCCACCACCTCTGCAAGACCAAAGGCTGCTGTCTGTGCATCCATATCAAGCGTCTTGCCTAGCACCTCAACCAGCGCCATCGCTGAACTATCCGTATGAAGCTGTATGCTGCCACCGGCAAAGTTATCCGGATCAAGCTTACCCAGAACAAGGTCGGCGTCTGTCACTGCAGGCTTGGCCCCACCACGCCCATAGCACGCAGGCCCTGGCTCTGAACCGGCTGATTCAGGTCCTACCCGTATCTGGCGCATGGAATCTACATGAGCCAATGACCCGCCACCCGCACCTATCTCGACCATATCTATCACAGGGATAGATATGGGCATACCGGAGCCCTTCTTGAAACGGTACGTTCTGGCCACTTCAAATACGCGGCTTGTCTTGGGTGTCTGATCCTTGATCAAGCAGATCTTGGCTGTTGTGCCACCCATATCAAAGGACAACACCTTGTCCAATCCATAGCGTGATGCAATATTGGCAGCAAACACAGCTCCACCCGCTGGCCCTGACTCCACCAGTCTTACCGGGAAATCAGCGGCATTTTTTATTGAAATTATCCCCCCGCCGGAGTGCATCAGAAAGATATTGCAATCCACACCCTCTTCTCTCAAGCGCCCTTCAAGACGACTCAGATAGGATTTCATCAATGGCTTTATATAAGCATTGGCTACCACAGTATTGAAGCGTTCATACTCGCGCATCTGCGGTGACACTTCAGATGAAATAGAGACCATTACATCAGGCAGCTTCTCAGCCAAGACATCACGCACCAGTTCTTCATGAGCCCCGTTAGCGTATGAGTGAATCAGACCTACCGCGATACTGTGAAAACCTGCTTGAGCAATCTCATCGACCAGAGCCTCCACCTCTGTACGATCAAGATCAATCAACACATTGCCGTGCGCATCTACCCGTTCCTTCACTGTATAGCGAACGTTGCGCGGCAGCAGTGGCTCAGGAAGATTGAGGTTCAAATCGTATTGCTCAAAGCGCGATTCTGTACGCATCTCGATAACATCACGAAACCCCCGCGTTGTTATCAGCGCTGTCCTGGCACCGCGCCTTTCGATCAGAGCGTTTGTGGCTAGTGTCGTGCCGTGAATAATCTGACCGATATCGCCTGGCTTTATATTCGCTGATGTGCATACCTGATGGATACCATCAAGAATGGCATTCTCTGGGGCGGCGTAGGTGGTCAGAACCTTAGTGGAAAATTGCTCTGTACCCACTTCCAGCACCACATCCGTAAACGTGCCGCCAATATCCACACCCATCCGAACTGAGGACTTCCCCATCGCTGCCTATCTCTTTAAGATTTTGATGCCTATTTAACCACGTGCGTCAACCGCTTCCCGATTTGCATGCGCTACACAGTACAACGCGACCGAATAATCCATTGAGTCACCACAAGCCGACCACGGATGCTCATGGGTTAGCGGTGGAGCCTGTGCTGCCACAGATTCTCGATCTGAAGGCTGTATTTTCTGACTGATTGTGGATCCATCCGGCCGCTTGAACAACAAGCCACCGTCAGACTGTCGGGCTACCGAGAATTGCCCTTCATGCAGCAGCTTGTGATGATGGTGACAAACCTCGATCAGATTATCCAGTGACGTTTCACCATCATTCGCCCAATGCACTATAGGGTGAGCATCCAGGTGCTTCTGGCAATCGCTGCCCGGGAACTGACACGATCCATCGCGGATTGCCAGCGCACGCCAGGTGCCTGTTGAGATAGCTCGACTGCTGCGCCCGATGTTCAGTGGCTCTCCCTCTTTGGTCAGCGCAGTGACTAACTTGCTAACGCAGGTGTGGTGTTCATTTTCTACAACGCTAAAAACCCGATTGAATGGCTGCTATCGATTGGGTCTCTGATTGCGATGATTGTGGGCGTCCTGGCTAACAGCCAATTCAGCTTCAGAAGCATGAGCGCGTTTGGCGGACTCCGATGGTTCCTTCGGTCATTGAGGCATGATCCGTTGAACTCATTTTGTCACTTGAGTAGGCGTATTCGTCTTTTCGTTCGCAGGTCTAGCGTTTACATTAACTGGCCCCCACCCACGGAAATGTCACCGCAATGGCCCACGCCAGAAACAGCGCATTGCCAACACCTGCCACTAGTGCACAGCCTGTGGAACGGTAAACCCAGCGGCTTAGCAGGCCGAACACGATCAGTATCGGGACCATGATGGGTACGATCAGTAGCAGGAAAAACAGGCCGTCGAAGTCTAGTGCTACGGCGATGGCAAGTGACAGCAGGAAGGCTATTTTGCTTAACGGATAGGCCGAACGCCAGGTTGTGCTGGTGCGTGTCGCCCATTCGTCTGTCACAAACCAGCACAGTGTGCCTATGCCGATGGCCAGTAGTAGTGGCAGGCGTTCTACGGTAGGGATGAATGACGCTACTTGCCAGTGCAACGCTGCGCCGAGTGGCAGGCTGAAGAGCAATACGACTAACAGGGATGTGAGAAATCTGGGCTTGTCTACCGGACTGCTTAGGACATTATTTCTTCTGCGAAAAAATAGGGTGAGCAGGAAGGTTAGCAGGCCGTACAGCGCCAGATGCACAGCCAGATAGTCGCCTACCAGTACAGGGAGGAAGCTGATATTGACTAGACTCAGTAGTAAGGGTGTGGCCAGCATGGGAATGAAGATGACAAGCGATGTGTTCAGGGTGCTCACGCCTGACTTATCATCTGTAAAAGACACCACCGGCAACAGTGGCGCCAGTGACCACCATAAACCCACTATGCCGATGACCATCAGGATGATCCATCGGCCTCGTGTTGCAGGTTCATGGGATATAGCGTCGTTACCCGTAAACACCTGATTGAGCCAGCTGACAGTTGCTGTTGCGCTTTCTACGCTGAACAGCACGCCCACGTGTTCGGTGTTGTCGGCTTCTACCATGCGTCGTGCAGTACCTGTTTCGAAACTGCCATAGGTGACGTTCTCGCTCGGCTCTGTCTCGTCTGTTACTTGCCGCAGGACGTCATAGCCGGCTTCGTTCAATCGGGGTTCCCATTCACCGTTGATGACTAGCAGGTTGCGTGGGCTGGTGGCGGTGACCGCCGGGGAGAACATGGCAACACCTACGGTGGCCATGACACTGTCATCGCGCTGCGCGTAACGCACGACCAGATCTGATGCCATGGAGTGTCCCACTACGGCCATGCCTTCGGGCAACGTTTCATAGCGTTTGCGAACAGCGTCCACCACTACACCGATATCGTTGACCAGTACCTGGGTTGCACCATCGATGGACTGTAAGTCGCCCGTTAGTGGTACGCGGTTTCTGCCGTGGCCCGATAAATCGAAGGTAGCTGCCAGGTAGCCGTTTTGCGCTAATGACACGGCAAACTGCTGCATCATGGGGCGTGAGCCAGCGAAACCGTGTGCCACGACAACCAGTGGGCCTGGCGTCTGGATATCTGGGCGAAACACACTGATCGGGATAGGGCCTGACTCGTAGTGCTCGATGATCAGGCCATCGGTGCTGCGTAGTAGCTCGTTAGTGGACCACAGCGCTGCAAACAGAGCCAGCGCTGCGACGAACCAACGGCCCATCAACCCACCTTGATAACGCGCTTGCCAAAATTCTCGCCAGTCAGCAAACCGACAAACGCGCTCGGTGCATTTTCGAGCCCGTCGATGACCTCTTCCCGATAATGAATCTCGCCAGCCTTGACCCAGGCGCTCATGGCCTTGGCAAATTCCGGGTACAGGTGTCCGAAGTCGTCGAATATGATGAAACCCTGCATTCGGATCTTCTTTCGCAAGATCTGTCCCATTAACCAGTTGAGACGATCAGGGCCCTCAGGAAGCTGGGTGGCGTTGTATTGAGAGACGATTCCGCAGACGGGCACCCGTGCGTTAGGATTCAGGCGAGGTAGCACAGCATCCAGTACCTTGCCGCCAACGTTTTCGAAGTAGATATCCACGCCATCAGGTGTAGCTTCAAGCAACTGCTCTGCAAGATCATCCTGTTTATGATCGAGGCACGCATCAAAGCCCAGTGTTTCAACGGCGTATTGGCACTTGTCCGGGCCACCTGCAATACCCACAACCCGACAGCCTTTCAGTTTGGCGATTTGCCCTACCGTCGCGCCTACCGGGCCGGTAGCCGCAGCAACCACCAGAGTCTCGCCCTCTTTGGGTTCGCCTATATGAGTGAGTCCTGCCCATGCCGTGAAACCGGGCATGCCCATGATACCCAGAGCCCAAGAAGGATTCTCAGGAGACTTACCCATATTGGTAACGCCCTTTCCATCAGAAAGAGCGTAGTCCTGCCAGCCGTTAAAGCTCATGACGAAGTCGCCGGCCGAGAAACCTTCTACCGTCGACTCAACGACTTCGGCAACCGTGCCGCCGACCATGACTTCGCCTATTTCAACTGGGGCTGCATAGGATGGAGCTGCACTCATCCGGCCGCGCATGTAGGGATCCAGCGATAGAAATTCTGTACGCAGTAGCATCTGACCGTCACTGGCCGTGGGAACTTCGCTCTCTTTGAGAGATAGTGTGTTGGCAGTTGGTGGGCCCTTGGGTCGTTCAGCCAGTACGAGTTGTCGATTTTTGGAGGCGCTTTGTGTCATGGTTTATTCAGAGTGCTGAGGTAGTGCCAGTGTAGACCTGTAAACACAAAGAAGAGCGAACTTGCAAATAATTATCAGCTTAGCGGCACGGCTACAGCTGGTTGTTCCAATAGTTGAACTCGAACTCATAACGCTTTGTGAATTACCAGTAACTTGCGCAGCCTCGGTAACGCGTAAGCACCATTCCATGAAGATCAATTGTCAATACGTTGTCCCTACCCTGTTAGTCACCCTGCTACTGGCAGGCTGTTCTGACAGTGGCGTCGCCGTTTCGCCATCGGTGAGTGAGTCTTTACTGGATAGCACGCTACGCTCGGCGATCAATGCATCTCAACCCGACGGAATCGACTCTCTGTTGATGCCGGATAGTGACGCACTCGACAGCATTCCTCAGGATGCTGCCAATACCCTGTCACGCAGCAAGGTCGCATTAGGCATGATGCTCTTTCACGATACCGGCATGGCGGTAGCCACCGATCCTGGTGGTGAGCAAAGCTGGTCTTGCGCTACTTGTCATCACGCGGCAGCAGGATTCAAGGCCGGCATACCTCAGGGAATCGGGGAAGGTGGTGTAGGTTTTGGCGTTGATGGTTCAGCGCGGATTCTCAAATCAGGTTTTGTCTTGCCAGATCTCCAACCTCTGAGCACGCCCACTGTGTTGAACACAGCCTATCAGGACGTAATGCTGTGGAACGGCCAGTTCGGCAATACAGCAGGTGGTGTCAATTCAACCGTCGATGCTAACCGGGTAACAACAACCGACACACCAAAGGCGGAAAATCTGAGATTGCTGTCGGGTCTGGAAACGCAGGCAATAGCCGGGCTTGCAGTTCATCGTCTGGATACAGACGGGGACTATGTTCTCAACCAGAACGAAGAGTATCAGCAACTGTTCAGCGCAGCCTTTGGATCTTTGAATACAGACGACTATCACCGTGATGCCGGTCTGGCAATTGCGGCTTATGAGCGAACCATACTGGCCAACAAAGCGCCTTTCCAGCGATGGTTAAGCGGCGACATGAATGCCATGTCAGATTCACAGAAACGTGGCGCTGACCTGTTTTTTGACAAGGCGGCTTGTAGTGATTGCCATCAGGGTCCCGCGCTGAGCTCGCTACCAGGCGCAAGTGATGACGAATTGTTCTTTGCTATCGGCATGAATGACTTTGATGTAAATCATACGCAGATACATGGCACAGTAGCCGAGGCCGATACTCAGGGTCGTGGTGGGTTCACGGGCAAGTCCAAAGACATGTACAAGTTCAAGATACCGCAGTTGTACAACCTGTCGGATAGCGCTAGCCTCGGACACGGTGCACGGTTTACCACCATCAAGGATGTCATACGGTACAAGAACCAAGGAGTTGCCCAAAACCCCGACGCACAGCACTATCTCGATCCTCGTTTTACACCACTTAACCTGACAGAGACTGAGATGGATGATCTTGCCAATTTCATTTCAGACGGCCTGTACGATGCCGACCTCATACGATATACCCCCACACGTGTACCCTCTGGCGCTTGTATCACCGTGGATCCAATGACGGAAGGTTGCTAGACCAGTCAATACTGCGCAGCCAGGTAATGATCACGTGGGTTCGTCGGCCACTATTTGCCAGCCGGCTTTTCGATAGGCTGTGACCATCTCATCACGTACGTTATGGTGACCTTTTGATTTAAAGGTGGCACTACTGGTTCGACCCACACGTTTGCCAAAATCCGGGCGGCAACTCCAGAGTGATTCGTCGTGTGCCGGATGCGGTGGCACGTAGGTGCCGACGCCAGCATGCTTCCACGCCATGCAACTCAAGTGGATATCTTCGCCGTTTTCCCAGGATAGAGGTTGCTCGCGCCACAGGTATTGCAAATGTTCTTTCTTGAAAAACCAGGCATGACCTACCAGATCTACACGGGTGGCCTCATCAAAGTGATGGCCATTCCAGCCCACCTTATTTTTGGACGAGTACCCGCCCTCTACCGGCAACAGTACACCTGAACCACCGAGAATGCCATCGAGGCCTGTCGCGTAGGTATCCAGACAATTCTTGAACCAGTTGGCTTGCGGCAGAATGTCATCATCGAGCAGGCACACATAGGGGGTACGTACCAGATTGGCGATGGCAAACCTGCCCCAGAACTTCCAGTTGGAATTGGATACGATAACGCGATCTACCAGATCAGAGACATCCAGCAAAGGCACGTCACTATCGTTGCACCAGACCCATATTTCACTGGGCGGTATACTTTGACTGCGCAACGCTTCAACTTGTGCGCTGAGATACTCACCACGCTTGTATACGGTGAGTATTACGGTGATGCCTTCTTGCTGAACATCACCTATTTCGGTACCCGACTGCCTGAAATCAAATCTGGGTGCTGTGTTGTTGCGTTTGTTCATCAGCGCAGGCAACTGGACTGTCCAAAGCGAACGTACTCGCGTATTCCACCACCAGCGTATCCCTTCAAGGGGCGTGCGTTTGGCGCGCCTTGATCGATCGAGCCGCTTATTCACGGTGAGTCTTGTCTGTTGCCTGACGGATGCCACCTCGAATACGCGAAAGCGAAGAATCCTTTGCGTAACGACCTTTCTCGGCGTGTCTTATTCGGTACAATCCACTGACATTCACAGGCACTCCCTCATAACCGATGACACGCCGGAACACGGTGTCTTCATAGGTTTTTCGCCATCGTTCCGAAGGCTGCTGATACAGCGGGATTGATCCGCAGTAACCCACGGCTCTGGCGACGTCTGCGTGTACGATCTGAAACGCCCCTTTCGCCTTTGAGATCGTGTTGCGATGAAATAAAGTCGTGTCAATGTCGATGGTTCCGCGCTCATTCAGGTTCTGATTGAGCATCGGGTGCTCGGGTAGCAGCAAATCAGTTATGCCTTCATGGTCGGGAAAGACCAGGCCGGTCTGTTGTCCCGAAACGGCCTCTGCTACAGAGTCCAGACACCCTTTGTGAAAGATCAGATCGCAATCGGCAAACCAGATCCAGTGCGCTGCGCTGTCCAGTGATACGCGGTGCCGGCCTATGGCGCGTCTGAACAGTTCGTTTTTAGGCAGAATTCTAAAATCCCAGGTAATAGTTCGAATATCGATTGCCGCAAACCGCTTGATCAGTGCCAGCATGGCAGTATCTTCCACGGCGTAAAACAACGTATACGTCAGATGGCATCTCTGTGGCGGATAATTGATCAGTGAGCTGAGCTGGAACATGGCAAGGTGAGAATATTGCCAGCAATGGCTAACGATCTGCAGCTGCAGGGTACCTTCAGGGATAGACAATTGGTCTGGCCGTGGTGCAGGCGGTGCAAACCAGGACAGTGGCAACAGCGAGCCTGCAATACGGTTGTAAAACTGGTTCTGTAACCAGATGCTCACATCGCTGCTCATTTGTTCAAGACCGTTTACGTGCAATCAGTCTGGCTTCAGCTTTACCAGACTCATCCGGCAACGGCTCATGATATTCCAGCACTTGCAACTCACTGAACAAGCTTAGCAGTTCATTGGCGTCGAGTAGATAGTCACCATTGGTTAGTCCGTGTGTGAAAGTCTGATAAAACAGAACACCCCCGGGCTTGAGCGCATCCACAATGGCAGGACACAGGGCACGGTGTAGAAACCGGCTTACCACAATGACGTTGAAACTGCACGGTACCGGCGGGTTTTCAATCACATCCCGCACAGCCACCTCGTGCAGCAATGGCGGCCTGCGCGAGAGAATATCGGACACCACGGTTTCACTGATATCCCAGGCACTGACGAGGAAACCGCGCTGTGCCAGCCAATGTCCGTTGGCAGCTCGCCCGCAGGCAAGATCCAGAGCCAGTCGAGAATTTCTTGACACCTTGGCCCGACCGTCTTCGCCCAGAGGCAGCCAGCGAATTCCACCACTCAGGACTCTGGCAGGTGCAGGCAGTGGTTCGCCCGGATACGAATATCGGGAATTCCATTTACTGGCGATCTCTTCACTCATGGCTTAGCTCAGCCTCTTTCAACGTCGCCAGAATGTGGGAGTAAACAGGATAAGCAGTGTAAATATTTCCAGCCGGCCAAACAGCATGGCAATGCTGAGTACGGACAACGAGAAGTCTCCAAGACTGGAATAGTTGGCGGCAACCATGCCCAGACCCGGGCCAAGATTATTCAGACAGGCCACCACCGCCGAAAACGCCGTTTCCTGGTCCAGCCCGGCCGCCATCAGCAGTAACAGCATGATAGAGAGCAGCGCCAGATAGCTGGCGAAAAACCCCCACACAACATCGATCATGCGGTTGGACATGGCTTGTTTATCGACCTTGACCATGATGGTTGCATGAGGATGCAATAGTCGCCGAATCTCACGCTGTCCTTGCTTGAACAACAGCAAGACCCGCAAGACTTTCATGCCGCCTCCGGTAGAGCCGGTACAACCGCCGGCGAAGCTTGCGAACAACAGTAGAACAGGCAGAAAACCTGGCCAATTAAAATATTCTTCAGAGGTAAAACCGGTGGTTGTGCCAATAGACACCACATGAAACAAGCCGTTGACCAGTGAATCCTTCCACTCGGACGTCTCGCTCAGGTAAAGATAACCGCTAACTACTACTGTCATGCACAGGGCTATCCAGGCATAGGTGCGGAATTCTTCATCTCGCCAGTAATGACGCCAACTGATTTGCCGCGCAGCAGTGAAGTGCAACGCAAAATTAACACCAGATATCAACATGAACACCACCGCAATCATCTCGATCAGGGAACTATCAAAGTACCCAATGCTGTTGTCGTGTGTGGAAAAGCCACCGATAGCCACGGTTGAGAAACTGTGTCCTACCGCATCGAACAACGTCATGCCCGCGACCCAGTAGGCTAACGCGCACGCCACCGTCAGGCCCAGGTAGATGTACCACAGAGCTTTAGCAGTACCGGCAATGCGAGGCGTCAGTTTGTCTTTGCTGATGCCGGGTGTCTCGGCGCGGAACAGTTGTTGTCCACCAATGCCGAGCATGGGCAGGACCGCTATCGCCAGCACGATGATACCCATACCGCCCAGCCATTGCATCTGTTGACGATAGTACAGAATGGATTTGGGCAATAGATCAAGACCGACGATAATCGTGGCACCGGTGGTGGTCAGCCCCGACATGGATTCAAAGATAGCGCCGGCTATCGACATGTCTAGTGCCGAGTACAGATAAAACGGCAAACCGCCGAAGATGCCCAGCACCGCCCAGAAGAGCACCACCACCAAAAATCCGTCTCGCAGTCTTAGCTGCCCGACGTGGTCTCTGACAGGAAGATAGAGCACCAGCCCCGTCACGATGGTGGTGATAAAAGCGCCGATAAACGGTGTGATCGAATTCAGCGGATCGCCCGCTATGATGCCAACCATCAGTGGCGTAAACAGCGTGAAGCTGAACAAGGTCAGCAGAATTCCGACAACGCGCTGAACCACCCTCACCTGAATGGGAATTGAAGACATGTGCACCTACTCGGTCACGTCAGACAAACGTGATCCCGACCTGGAATAGTTTTTCCACGTCGGCAATCTGTTGCTTGTTGGTGATCAGCACGATCAGATGATCCTCTGCCTCTATCACCAGATCATGATGAGCCACCATGACCTTGTCGGCGCGCACAACCACACCGATGCTGGCACTACTGGGTAACGCGATATCACCTATGGTGCGCCCTACCAGTACAGAAGTATCTTCATCTCCATGGGCGATTCCTTCCAGCGCCTCTGCCGAACCTCTTCGCAATGAATGCACCGCGACCACGTCACCGCGTCGAATCAATGTCAGCAGCGCACCGATGGTTATCTGCTGAGGTGATATGGCAACATCGATGATGTCGCGCTCAACCAGATCAACATACGCGGGGCGATTGATCAGCGACATGATCTTTCGCGCGCCTATACGCTTGGCCAGCATCGCAGACAGAATATTGGCCTCATCGTCGTTGGTCAGAGCGCAAAAGACATCCATGTCTTCAATGTTCTCGTCAATCAGCATTTCCTGATTGGCTGCATCGCCGTGCAACACCATACACTTGTTGAGTGTGGATGCCAGTACTTCTGCGCGTTCACCACGGGCTTCAATAATTTTCACACGATAAAGATTTTCCAGTTTTCTGGCCAGCAACAAACCGATGTTGCCACCACCTGCAATCATGATGCGCTTGCACGGCGCATCGTCATGGTGAAACTGTGCCAGAACTTTAGCCGTGTTCTTCTGTATTCCCATGAAGAAGACAATGTCCTCTTCATAAATCATGGTTGCGCCCTTGGGTATTATCACCTCCTCCCCGCGATACAACGCCATGACGCGGGTTTCGATCTGGCCGAGCAGCTCCGTCAGATCCGCCAGTTTGCGGCCCGCCATGGGTGCACCCTTCTGAACTTCTATTCCCACAAGACGTACCTTGCCACGCGCAAAATCCACCACCTGGATGGCACCGGGATGTTCGATGATACGCTGTATGTGCTCGGTTATCAGTTGCTCCGGGCTGATGATGACATCGATGGGAATGTTGTCATTATCAAACAGATTTTGCTCACGCATGTATTCCATGGAACGGATGCGGGCAATTTTCATCGGCGTTCTGAACAGCGTGTACGCAATCTGAATGGCAACGATATTGGTTTCGTCGGAGTCGGTGGCAGCGATGATCATGTCGGCATCCTCTGCACCCGCAGACCGCAGCACTTCCGGGTAGGAAGCCGGGCCCTTTATGGTGCGTAGATCCGTGTTGGCCTCAAGCTCTTCGAGAATGGCAGCGTCGGTGTCCACCACCGTTACTTCGTTGTCCTCCAGCACCAGACTTCGGGCCACGGTCAAGCCCACCTGGCCTGCCCCAAGTACGATAATCTTCATTATTCACGCACCTTGTCCAGATCGATATCCAGACTGCGCAGTTTTCTATAGAGGTGGGTTCGTTCCATACCAACATGTTTTGCAAGGTCACCGATGTTGCCCTGAGTTTCCGACAGACAACGCAACAGATACTGACGTTCGAAATCCGCTCGTGCCTCACGTAGCGGCAGATCATGACGAAGCGCAAGGCTGGTATCACTGCTTGCCACGATACCCAGCACTCGGTTGATCTCTGGCACCTCAACCGTTGTCGGGCCGCCGAGCAACAATATGCGTTGGACCAGGTTCTTCAGTTCGAGCAGGTTGCCCGGCCAGTCGAGGTTTCGCAACCGGTTCTGGGCTGCCACACTGAAGTGGCGATACGCCAGCCCTTCCTCTTCCACGTGCCAGTCTACAAAGCCTTCCAGCAGCGCCGGAATATCTTCAGGGTGCTCTCGCAGCGGCTTGAGAGTGAGCGTCTCAGCACTGAGTAAGCGTGCCAGCGCAGCATCCAGCATGCCTTGCCTGACCACCAGCGCCAGTTCGCTGCGCGAGGAGGCCACCAGACGGCATCGGAACGGGATTTTGACATCACCACCAATGCGGCTGAAACCTTGCTGTTCAATAGCCTGACGCAAGCATTGCTGAGCGCTGGCGGGTAACAGTTCCACATCGGTCAAGAATAACGTGCCACCGGCAGCAGATTCCAGAAAACCGGTGCTCAGACCGCTGCTACTATCGTCACCGTAGAGCTCTCTATGGGCGTTCACTGACGATAGCGTGTCGCAGCGTAGCTGAATGAAACGGCCGGTCAGCTCGGGGTTACGGTCGTGAGCATATTGCGAAAACAGGACACGGCCACTGCCAGACTCGCCAACCAGCAGTAATGACTCGGTGCGGGCAGATTGAATCTGTAGCTGTTCACGCAGGGTTTTTACATACTCACTCACGCCGAGCAATAGAGGGAGTCTACGCGGGGCTGGCAGCGACTGGGCGGCCCCCGGAGCTGCGCGTTGCGTCTCAGGTAGCTCCGCCAGTGCCTTTTCAACGGTCAGTAACAGCTTGGCCAGTGACAATGGCTTTTCGATAAAATCTACCGCGCCGTGGCGGGTTGCCTCCACCGCGGTTTCCACCGTACCATGGCCGGAGATCATGATCACCGGAAAATCCAGTGTGCCTTCGCTTTTCCAGGATTTAAGCAATGTGACGCCGTCCATGTCCGGCATCCAGATATCCAGCAGCACCAGATCGGGACGCGATTCCTGAACGCAGGCTCTGGCAACCTCGGCATTCTCGGCACAGGAGACGGCGTAGCCCTCGTCTTCGAGTATCTCTTGCAGCAGTCCTCTGATATCCGGTTCGTCGTCGACAACCAGTACGGCGCGTTCACTACTCATGAGGCGGCCCCTGGAAGCTGCAATGTGGATGGGTACGGCAAGCTGACAATTACGATGGCTCCTCTTTCCGGGCGGTTTTCGGCCCGTATTCTGCCATTGTGCTCTTCAACGATCTTTTTGACGATAGCCAGACCCAGACCGTTCCCTTTGGGTTTGGATGTCACATACGGCTCGAACAGCCGATCCATCAAGTCTAACGGGAAACCGGGTCCATCGTCGGCAGCGTCAATCTCCAGCACATTCTGCAAGGTTCCAGGCCTGTACCGAGTGCTTAGCTGCACTCTCTTGAGCGGCTGATTCTGCTGGGCTTCCAGTGAGTTCTTGATCAGATTGTGCGTTAACTGACGCATTCGCGGCAGATCCACCGGGATCCGTGGCGCGGCGGTATCCAGAGAGAGCTCGATAATGACCGATTCTTCGGCATCACGGTAAAGTTCCACCACCTCTTCGAGCAGGGCGTTAACGTCGAACAGTGACAGCGTCAGATTAGGTGTAGAGGCGTAGTCCGCGAACGCATTGACCATCGATTTCAGGGAATCCACCTGATTTTCGATAGTGTGTGTCAGGCGATCCAGCAACTCTATATCCGTGCCTTCCAGCTTGCGCTGAAACTTATGGCGCAATCGCTCAGCCGAGAGCTGAATGGGTGTGAGTGGATTCTTGATTTCATGCGCCAGCCGACGCGCCACCTCACTCCACGCTGCGTCACGTTGAGCGCTGATGATGGTGGTCATGTCGTCGATGACGATGACACGACCGTTCAGCGCACCTGCTGAATCCAGCAATACGGTGCCGCGGCAAAACAGGAAGCGTCGCCCACCCTGATCAAATACTTCGATCTCTGCCGACCATTCCTGCGTACCGGCCGCCTCCAGTGGCTCGCTGACCTGTTCACTGAATTGCGCTACCACGCTGTTGTCCTGCATATCGTGCACCAGCGTCTGGCCCCGCATCTGGATCAGCGCGCTACCCAGTATAGTGACCGCTGCCGGATTACTGGTGAGTACGCGGTTCTCGGCGTCCAGTGTGACAACGCCGGAAGATATCTGTCCCAGCACGGCCTGCAAACGCGCACGTTCCCGCTCTACCTGCAACCGGCTTTGCTCCGCATTACGCCGGCTCTGCTCCAGTTGTAACGTCATGTAGTTAAACGATTGCACCAGAAAACCCAGCTCATCGTTCTTGCTGCGTTTGTAGATGCGCGTAGAGTAATTGCCGCCGGCTACCGCACGCGTACCTTCCACCAGATCATGAATCGGCATCATCATGCGACGCGCCGCGTACAACGAGAACCAGACAGCCATCATCACCGATAACAGTAATGCCAGTGACAGCGTGAGCATGGAGCTGAGCATCAGGGGCCTGCGCAGGAAAACCAGTTGTCGATACTGCTGGTAACTGGATTGAACACTTTCGGCCAGATCCGATGAGCGCTTGGCAATTGGGTACAGGGCTTGTAATACTGAATTTTTGCGCGTGGGGTCTTCAGAGAAAACGGGGGTGACCACTCTGATGAATAACTCGCTGCCACCTACAGGATCCACGCTGACGTAGGACAGGCCTTGCCGCGCTCGCGTCAGCAGATCGTTTTCGGGGCGGTTAGGTTGTACGGAAATATTGTCCAGCAAACCGGTTGAGGCTATGATTCGGTTGTCTGGACCGATCAGCGTCATCTCGCTGGCTTCGGCTTCCACAGTCAGTGTATTGAGCTCGAAAACGGCCGCTGCCTCGCTAACACCCACCAGTTGTTGTGCCACGTTGAGTGTGTCACGTTGCAAGGTGCGCATCTGCAGGCCCAGTGACTCACGGCTGAGCTCCAGTGCATCATCCAGCGCCTGTTCAATCTCCAGATCGAAGTAGCTGTTGATGTTGGCACGCAGAAAACGTATGGAAAAACCGTATACCAGTGTCACCGGTACCAATGCTAACAACACAGACACAATCACAAGCTTGACGGTCAGTCTTGATCCGGCAATGCGTTGCCTGAACTCACGTACAAGCCGCCAGCCGTTCATGATAATGAGCACGGCAATAAAGCTTAATGCAAGCCCGTTACCCAGTAGCAACCAGTAATAGTATTGTCCAAACCTGTCTAGCTGCAGCGCGATGGTGCCCAGCACATAAAGTGAGACAATGAGGATCAGGAACAGCAGCGCCATCAGCACCGCACTGGTTAGCGTACGCCTGCGTAGCCGTGTCAGTTGACTGACCACTGAAACTCCTCGCTGGCCAGTCGCCAGCTGGAAATAATCAACGGTTGCAAGGGAAGTGGCAACGACTGTGCATCCAGCCTGAAATCCAGGGAGCCGAGAACCTCGGTAGGGCTTTCATCAAACACCAGATTTTCATCGACAATGTAGGCAGCGCTGGACCCGGTGATCAACGGCAGGCGGTTGAACTCACCCAGCCCCCGCAACGCTGATGACAGCGATCGATAGTTATTACTGGTATCGGTTTGCAGAGCCTGCACACGATAGTGACGTGTCAGCTCATAGTAGTTGAGGCTGAATCGCTGCTCCACCTGCACCAGTGTTTCGTCAAACCAGTAGGGGCGCGGGTTGAGAAAACGCAACGTCAGTATGAATTCCAGCGGCACGCCGCTGTCCAGACCCGCCCTGATAGTGTCTGGCAATTCGATAAGTGCCTGTGCATCCAGATACAACTGTCCGTCAATCTGTTGTAAGGTCACATCGGATAAGGTGATGCGTCCATTGTTCTCTTCACCGCCATACAAGCCTTTTGCAGACAGGCTGACGAGCACGATAAACACCAGCAGAGTAGCCACCGGTACCAGCAACAGTGCCAGACCCCAGCGCCACTTGTCCGCCAGACTGCTCACTGTTGACGCTTGATTAACGGTGCATAGAAAAAACCGTCCATGTCATTTTCACCCGGCAGAATCTGGCGCATGTCTGCCGCAAGCGTGGCGTCTGGCGTACGTTCAAGAAAAGCCTGAACCTGTTGTTCGTTCTCTTGCTTGAGTATGGAACACGTGGCGTACAGCAATACACCACCGTGGCTGAGCGTTGACCACAATGCATCGAGCAGCGCACCTTGCAACGTTGCCAGTGCTTCGATATCACTCTCACGACGCAGCAGCTTGATATCCGGATGACGACGAATGACACCGGTGCCCGAGCACGGTGCATCCAGGAGTATTGCATTGAACTCAACGCCATCCCACCACGCGGGTACATCGGTGGCGTCGGCCGCTATCAATTTTGCATGTGATGTCAGTGACAGGCGTTTCAGCGTATCTGTTACCCGTTGCAAGCGTTCAGCATCCTTGTCCAGCGCCAGTACCGAATCAAAGCGCCCCATCTCAAGTAGATGTGCGGTCTTGCCTCCCGGCGCTGCACACGCATCCAGCACGCGCCCTCCAGAGGCTGCGTATCTTACCAGTTGTAAACCCGCCAGCTGGGCGGCGGCATCCTGCACGCTGGCATCACCTTTGGCAAAGCCCGGCAATACGGTTACCGCAATGGGTTCGGACAGTTGAACGGCCTGCTTGGCATCGGCAACCAGTGAGCTATCCAGCCCTGCATGCGTCAGATGATCCCGATAGGTTTCCACGGACTGTCGTAGCGTATTGACCCTTAATGTCATGGGCCCCTGCTGGTTGTTAGCCTGACACACGTCCTGCCATTGTTGCGGCCAGTCACGCTTGAACCGTTCCAGCAACCAGACGGGATGGTTGAGCTTTTCAGGCTCCTTCAGGCGCCCTTCCAGCTCAGGCTTGCGACGCTGGTAATTGCGCAGTACCGCGTTCACAAGGCCACGCGCCCAGGGCTTTTTCAACCGCTTGAGCACCTTGACGGTTTCATCCACAGCAGCATGTGGCGCTATCGTGGTATGCCGGAGTTGGAAGATGCCCAGTTGCATCAGCAGGTATACATCAAGATCCTTGGCCTTCACGGGTTTGTCGATCAACAGATCCACCAGACCACCCAGCTCACCGTGAAAGCGTGCGAAGCCGTAACTCCAGGCCTGCAATTGTGCGCGTTCCGATTCCGGCACACGTTGCTGTGCTTCGGGCAGCAGGCGCGTTAGCGAGCCTCCGCGTATCAGCATCTCCTGCATCAGCGCCACGCAGCTTACGCGTATGTCTGCCGTGCCGCTTTTACTCATCAACTTTCAATCCGTTATACAAGACACTGGCCGGGCAAGGAGCGCCCCTGCGAAAACTCGCTGGCAGGCTGCGCCTTTTTGCCCGGCCATTGAAGGCTCAGCAAATCCAGCGCGCCATCGCCGGTGCGCACGCGTACGGCGTTGGCAGTTGTTGTCAGAACCGTGCCTGCCTTCGCGTTGCTATCGGCCTCTGTCAGTTCTGATGACTCAACCAGACGACTACTCCAGATTCTGACGCGCTGCTCGCACAGTTGTGCCTCGGCTACCGGCCACGGATTGAATGCGCGTACCTTGCGATGAAGCAGCTCGGATGTTTCGTTGAAATTCAACTTCGCTTCAGCCTTGCTCAGTTTCTCGGCGTAGGTAACGCCAGCTTCAGGTTGGGCGACAGGCGTCAGTGTACCGTTACATCGCGCTGGTAACGCCTTGATCAAGGCCTGCGCGCCCAGCGCTGCAAGGCGATCGTGCAGTTCTGCCACGGTGTCGTTGCTACCGATGTGCAAGGATTCGCTCAACAGCACGTCCCCGGTATCGAGTCCGGCGTCCATCTGCATGATGCAGACACCGGTCTGCGCATCACCTGCCAGTACGGCTCGATGGATAGGCGCGGCTCCTCGCCAGCGCGGCAATAACGATCCGTGAATGTTCAGGCAACCCAGCGCAGGCAGATCCAGTACTGCTTGCGGCAGGATCAGGCCGTAGGCGGCAACGACCAGCACATCGGCGCGCCACTCGGCAAAGGCCTGTACTGCCTGAGGATCTTTGAGGCTCAGTGGTTGCTGGACGGGTATCCCAGCCTCCAGTGCGCGTATTTTGACGACGCTAGGTGTGAGCTTGCGGCCACGCCCTGCGGGGCGGTCGGGTTGTGTCAGAACTCCCACCACCTCGTGATCGCTGGCCACCAGCGCATCGAGCGCCACGGCGGCGAATTCGGGTGTGCCGGCGAAGGCAACTTTCAGCCGCTGGCAATTCAACGCCGTTGTATCCGTCAAGGCCGTTCCGGAATATCGTCGGGATCACAGCCGTCGCGAATCCACTTTTCCATGCGCTTACGAATGCGATTGCGTTTTAATGGCGAGAGGTAGTCCACAAATAACTTGCCATCCAGATGATCGATTTCGTGCTGAATGCACACGGCCAACAGGCCATCCGTTTCCATTTCAAACGGGTTGCCCTCCCGGTCGATGGCCGCCACCTTGACGATGGCAGGTCGCTTGACGCTCTCGTAGACACCAGGAATGGACAGGCAACCTTCCTGCATTTCACCCTCGCCTTCACTGTGCACAATGACCGGGTTAATCAACGTCAGTGGTGTGTCGTTTTCTTCAGAAACATCAATGACAACAACACGTTGATGCACATTCACTTGGGTGGCAGCCAGCCCGATCCCGGGTGCGTTGTACATAGTTTCGAGCATGCGATCTACCAATGTGGCGATATTGCCATCCACATTAACTACCGTCGTCGCCGTACGCCTCAGCTGGGCGTCGGGGTAAAAAAGGATATCTAATACTGGCACAAGCAGTCCGAGGCATTTTGGGAGTGCAGGATTCTAACAGGGACTATCAGGCATCTTGCTTGCTTATCAAGGTTTCTTCAGGTCAGCCGATTTTTCAGGCTTAACCGCGCTTCAACAAGGGAGAGTTCCCGAACATGGCTTTACACAAGACTGTACCCACCCTCAGCCTGGCGCTGGCAGTCAGTCTGTCGGCACTGCTGGCCGCCTGCTCCGCCCCCGGCCCTTCGGCCATGGTGGTACAGGACACCAGACAAGCTGATCAGACTTTCAGCGCAAGCACGCGCGGCGAGCCCACTCTGGGGGCGGCCAACTATACATCCGTACTGCCCAGAGCCTACATCAACGCCGATGAGCTTGAGGTAGACGCACCCGACGCCTACACCGTGGTTCGGGGCGATACATTGTGGGATATCTCTGATCGCTTTCTGAAAAAGCCGTGGTTTTGGACACAGATCTGGGACTACAACCCTCAGATTTACAACCCGCACCTGATCTTCCCGGGTGACCTGCTGGTGCTGGAATATGTCAACGGTCAACCCACACTGGTATTGACTCGCAATGGCAAAGAAGTGCCGCGAGGCCCGGTCATGGGTGCGGCTTCCGAAACTGCGCTGGATGCCGATGGTGATCCATTGCCTCAGAATGGCAGTCGCGTCAGAATGTCTCCGCGCATTCGGTCAGAGTCACTGGACGATGCCATTCCGACAATTTCCGGCGATTCGATTCAGCAGTTTCTGGTACATCCGCGCGTCGTCGATGCGCAGACCCTGGCCAATTCGCCGTATGTCATCAGCAATCAAGATGCCAGCCTCATCAGCTCTCTGGGCAACCAGATTTATGTTCGTGGAACGATCAGCCGCTCTCAGACCGCTTACAGCATCTACCGCCGCAGCAAGGAGCTCATCGACCCGGTCAATGGCGCGTCGCTGGGTTATGAGATCAAGCACGTCTCTGATGCCAAGCTTCTCAGCGTCGGTGATCCATCCACGCTGACCATCACGGACAACAAGATGGAAACCATTGCAGGCGATATCCTGTTGGCGTCAAACGAGGGCTCAACCACTCACCAGTACGTACCCCGCCTGCCGGAAATCAAGGGTGAGGCTCGCATCGTCTCCCTGGTCAACGCCATTTCGCAAACGGGTCGAGATCAGGTCATCGTGCTCAATGTGGGTATGGACTCAGGTGTCCGGGCAGGCGATGTTCTGGCTATCGAGACACGCGGCAAGTCTATTGTGGATCCGCGCGGCAACAGTGCTTACGAGCAGGTCAAGCTGCCCAACCAGCGAACAGGTGTGGTGATGGTCTTCAAGGCCTTCGACAAGGTAAGCTATGCACTGGTCATGGAATCGACCCGTCCTGTGCTGATGAACGACGTCATCACGGGCATCTAACCCAGCCCCGACCCACGATGTGGCCGCGGGGCGCAACCGCGGTCACTATCATGGATGATAAAACAGTACCCACGTCAGCTTGGCTGGCATTTTCTCTGTCTCAACCCAATGCCGTTTCACTGTGCCGACGGCTACGAGAGAGCTGCCCGGATCCCGTCGATGCCGGCAGACTGATTCAACAGCACACCTGCTCTGCAGCCACCGCTCAAAAGGTTGACGAGGCATTGGCGTGGCAGGCTGCGGCAGCAAACCGTCATCTGCTCGGGCTCGACCATCCCGCCTACCCTGCGCTGTTGCAAGACACACTGGACGCACCACTCATTCTGTATGCCGAGGGCTCACTGGATGCACTGAATTGCCCGCTCGTGGCAACCGTTGGCTCACGAAAAGCCAGTCACGCAGCTTTGACTCACACGCGCACTGTCTGTGCAGAACTTGCCGCTATGCACGTTGGCATTGTAAGCGGTTTGGCCATAGGCATCGACGGGGCCGCTCATGAGGCAGCTTTATCGGTTGGCGGCATCACGATTGCGGTGGCGGCAACAGCACCGTGCAAGGTCTATCCCCGCCAGCACATCGAACTGGCAAAGCGTATTCTGGATTCCGGTGGACTGATTCTGACTGAGTACGGCCTCGGTTCTGTCACCCGCCCCTGGCACTTTCCACAGCGTAACCGGATCATCAGCGGCATTAGTCTGGGTGTACTGGTGGCAGAAGCCAGCCTGCCCAGCGGCACCCTGACCACCGCCACACACGCCATGAATCAGGGGCGTGAGGTTATGGCTGTGCCGGGCTCTGTGCACAATCTGCAGGCCCGAGGTTGCCATGCCCTGATCAAACAGGGGGCAGCGTTGGTGGAAACGGCGCAGGATGTGGTCGATGTGCTGGGGCAGCCACTGCAGCGTCATCTGCAGGCCTGTGCAGCGTCTGACCCACAGTCACCGGAGGTGACTGCGGAAGGCCTGCAAGGCATTCAAGGATCTCTGCTACTGCAGGACAACGAACTCGATGCTTGCGACAGGCAGATAGTGGACTGGCTAGCCGCACAACCTGCCAGTCTTGACGAACTAGTGGCGCTTGCAGACGCTGAACAGCAAAGCTGGTCGCTTTCACAGATCAGTTCAGCACTCGGACTACTGGAAATTAGAGGCTATATAACCACGACAACAGCGGGACGGTATGCGCGTTGCTAACAAGGAATTGCACGGGCTCGTTGACAAAGTGTCGGCAAGCGACGACGCTAGTAGCAGTCTTACCTTTCAGATCGTGCCGATGTCAGGCGCCCTGACATCACAATCAATCCGGTATTCATGAGCAAAAACCTGGTCATCGTTGAGTCTCCCGCCAAGGGCAAGACTATCGAGAAATATCTCGGCAAGGACTACAAGGTCCTCGCCTCGTACGGTCATGTTCGCGATTTACTGCCCAAGGAGGGTGCCGTAGATCCTGATAACGACTTTGCCATGAAGTACCAGATGATCGAGCGTAATGAGAAACACGTTAACGCCATCAAGAAGGCCCTCAAAAAGGCCGACTCCCTGCTTCTGGCAACTGACCCGGATCGCGAGGGTGAGGCCATCAGCTGGCATCTGGTCGAGCATTTGCGCGAGACGGGCGACTTGGAAGGCAAAGAGGTGCAGCGCGTGGTCTTCCACGAAATTACCCAGCGTGCCGTACAGGAAGCGGTAGACAACCCTCGCGAGCTGGGCCATGACCTGATCAATGCGCAGCAGGCACGTCGCGCACTGGATTATCTCGTCGGCTTCAATCTCTCGCCATTGTTGTGGCGCAAGATCCGTCGTGGTTTATCGGCTGGCCGCGTACAGTCTCCTGCCCTGCGTATGATCTGCGAACGCGAAAACGAAATTGAGGCGTTTATCCCGCAGGAATACTGGAGCATTCTGGCTGAGCTCGAAAAAGAAAAGCAGCCGTTCACGGCCCGGTTGTCTTTATTGAACGGCGATAAGGTCAAGCAGTTCACCGTCAACAACGGTGAGCAGGCTAATCAAACTCGTGACATGCTGATGGGACACGCAGGCGGCACGCTGACTGCCGTCAAAGTCGAGAAAAAACAGCGTAAGCGAAATCCGACCGCACCGTTCACCACCTCCACATTGCAGCAAGAAGCGTCGCGAAAGTTGGGCTTCGGTGCGCAGCGCACAATGAGAACGGCACAGAAGCTCTACGAAGGTATCGATGTCGGTGAAGGTCAGGCGGGTCTGATCACCTACATGAGAACGGATTCAATCACGCTATCTCAGGATTGTCTGGATGAACTACGGGAACTGATTCCGCAGCGTTTTGGCAAGGACTACCTGCCGCCTGAGCTCAACACGTACAAGAACAAATCCAAGAATGCACAGGAGGCTCACGAAGCGATCCGGCCAACGTCTGTGATGCGGGCACCTGAAGAGATCAAGAAGTTTCTCGAAGAAGACCAGTACAAGCTGTACAACCTGATCTGGAAACGCACCGTTGCCAGCCAGATGATCTTCGCAACGATTGATCAGGTAGCCGTAGATTTTGCCTGCGGTGATGGCAACCAGTTTCGGGCTACCGGTTCTACGATTAACTTCCCGGGCTTCATGACGGTCTACCGCGAAGATGAAGACGACAAGAAAAAAGCGGACGACGATGAGAAGGTATTGCCTGAACTCAAGGAAGGCGATCAGGTGCCACTGCAGGATATCAAGCTGACTCAGCACTTTACCGAACCACCGCCGCGCTTTTCGGAAGCAAGCCTGGTCAAGACACTAGAAGAGTATGGTATCGGTCGCCCTTCCACCTATGCCTCAATCATCTCCACCTTGCAGTCACGCGAGTATGTGGAAATAGAAAGCCGGCGGTTCTTCCCGACCGATACCGGACGAGTGGTCGCTACCTTCCTGGCAAAGCATTTTGACCAGTACGTGGATTACGATTTTACAGCGAACCTTGAAGATGAACTTGATGCTGTATCGCGTGGGGAAAAGGAATGGGTGCCGTTGCTGGCCGACTTCTGGAAACCGTTCAAAGAACAGGTAGACGACAAGCAGGAAAATGTCTCCAAGGATGAGGCTATTCAGGCACGTGAGCTGGGCATCCATGAAGAGTCCGGCAAGCCGATCACGGTACGTATCGGTCAATACGGTGCGTTCGTTCAGATTGGTACGCGCGATGATGAAGACAAGCCTAAGTTCGCCGGTTTAAGACCCGGCCAGCGTATGAATACCATTACGCTTGCAGAGGCCTTGCAGCTATTCACCCTGCCCAGAGCGTTGGGTGAGACAGCTGAGGGCGAGAAGGTCACCGCCAACATCGGGCGCTTTGGTCCGTACATCAAGTACGATGCCAAGTTCGTTTCCCTGAAAGAAGATGACCCGTACACGGTGACGCTTGAGCGCGCTCTCGAGATCGTTGCGGAAAAGAAGATCATTGATGCCAACAAGCTGGTCAAGGCCTTTGAAGGCACTGATGTTCAGATTCTCAATGGCCGTTGGGGGGCATACATCACTGACGGTAACAAGAACGCCAAGATCCCCAAGGAGTTGAAGGAGACGCCGGCAGCAATTGATCTTGAAACCTGTCTGAAGCTGCTTGAAGAGGCGCCTGAGCGCAAAGGTCGCGGCAAGAAAAAGGCTGCTGCAAAATCAGAGGCAGATAGCAAGAAGAAGGCTGCGGCAAAGAAAAAGACCAAGAAGAAAAAGTCCAAGAAGAAAAAGTCCAAGAAGAAAAGTGCGGCCAGTAAGAAAGCGGCTGCGAAAAAACGAGCGGCTGCCAAGAAAAAGGCCGCTGCTGTTAAAGAGGACTGATTGAACACGGATTTTACTGCCGTGAAGGCGGCACTGGCCTCTGATGGTGTGATTGCCTACCCGACCGAAGCCGTATTTGGTCTGGGTTGTAATCCTCGCAGCGATGTTGCGCTGAACCGCATTCTGGAAATGAAGGGGCGCAAGGCACACAAAGGCTTTATTCTCATTGCAGCAAATCAGGCGCAGCTTGCCCCGTTCGTTGCGCCGTTGTCGTCGCAGTGGCAAGCTAAACTGGATGCCGCGTGGCCCGGGCCGGTTACCTTTATCGTACCCGCCTCAGCTACCGCCTCGAAGTTGCTGACGGGTGGGCGCGAGACGTTGGCAGTCAGAGTCAGCGCTCATCCGCAGGTGATCGAGCTTTGCACAGCGGTAGGCCATGCTCTGGTATCAACCAGCGCCAACTATTCGGGCAGGCAGGCTTTACGCAGTAGCATCGAGGTGCGGCAGGAATTTACGAGTAGTATTGACGTCGTCGTCGACGGCAATGTGGGCACTCTCGATGCCCCTACTCGAATCATTGATATCCGAACTGGTCAGCAGCTACGCTGAGAGGCTTGTCTGACCTATCTTCCGTATCCGCTTACGCCGAAAACTAAGCCATGACCGACCGATACAGTTTTCTGGACGATTACAGCGAAGGCTGCCATCCACGCATTATCGAGGCGATGGCCCGTTCAAATCTCGTACAGCAAACCGCCTATGGCAACGACGACTATTCCACCCATGCTCATCAACTGATACAACAGCAGCTGGGTGGCACAGACATACCCGTCTACTTCGTGGCCGGCGGCACTCTGGCTAACATCATCATCATGGCCAGTGCCTTACGATCACACGAGGCTGTCATCGCCTCTCACATCGGTCATATCGTGGTGCGTGAAACAGGTGCCATTGAAGCCACGGGCCACAAGATCATTACCGTGCCCACAACCGATGGCAAACTTACGCCCGACAATATTACGTCAACGCTAGCCAGTAACGCGCATTTCCCACACATGGCGCGTCCACGGCTGGTGTATATCTCCAATGCAACGGAGGTGGGTACGGTTTATACAAGAGCTGAAGTCCAGGCGCTATCGACAGTCTGCAAGGATAACAATCTGTTACTGATGATGGATGGTGCACGACTGGGCACTGCACTGGCGGCGCAAAAGAGCGACATGAGCTTGCAAGACGTTGCCGAACTTACAGACATATTCTGGATTGGCGGCACCAAGGCCGGTGCTCTTATTGGCGAAGCTATTGTTATTCCCAATCCACAATTGGCCGTGGATTTCACGTTCCATATAAAACAACGAGGGGCTTTGCTAGCCAAAGGACGCTTGCTGGGCATCCAGTTTCAAACACTGTTCTCAGAGGATCTGTTCATGAGCTTGTCTCGATCAGCCAATCAGAATGCTCAGAGACTGTCAGCAGCTCTTGTTGCTGCGGGTTATGAACTGGCGGCAGAAACCGAAAGCAACCAGATTTTCCCGGTGTTGCCCAATACCCTCATTGAGGCGCTGAAAAAATCGTTCGACTTTTATGTCTGGGAACCCGTGGATATAGAACATTCGGTAGTAAGGCTGGTGACATCATGGGCTACGGACGCTACTCAGGTTCAGCGCTTTATTACGGCGCTCAAGTAGTAGAATCGAACGGCTAGTTGACCTTCACCCACACAAAATAGTTCATGAGCGCTAACGACAACACGGAATCTAACGTAGACAGCGATGCTGTTTATCGCTTTCTGACAGGCTTTCACAACAGCTTCTGCAAGCAGCTCGAAGAGCTCGATGGTCAGGAAAAATTCGTAGATGACGCCTGGAAACGCGAGGAAGGCGGAGGCGGCCTGACACGCATCATGACCAACGGTGCGCTGTTTGAAAAAGCAGGCGTTGGCTTTTCTAAAGTGAGTGGTACTCAGTTGCCGCCTTCCGCATCAGCTCACCGGCCTGAGCTTGCTGGCCGTGGCTGGGAGGCCATGGGCGTGTCACTGGTGTTGCATCCGTTGAACCCGTTCGTGCCCACCATGCATGCCAATGTTCGTTTCTTCCGCGCCAACAAGGAAGGTGAGGCCCCGGTCTGGTGGTTCGGTGGTGGATTTGATCTTACGCCCTACTATGGCTTTGAAGAGGACTGCATACACTGGCACCAGAGTGCCAAAGAGGCAGTGGAGCCTTTTGGTACCGGCTTGCATGACAAGTTCAAGACATGGTGCGATGACTATTTCTATCTGAAGCATCGTAGCGAGGCTCGGGGTATAGGTGGGCTGTTTTACGATGATTTCAACGGCGATGGGTTTGAGCATGCTTTTGGCTTGATGCAATCGGTGGCCAATCACATCTATACAGGCTATGAGCCCATCGCTACGCGCCGCCGTGCCCTGCCCTACACACAAGACCAACGCGACTTCCAGCTATACCGTCGTGGTCGTTACGTGGAATTCAATCTGGTGTTTGATCGCGGTACCTTGTTTGGCTTGCAATCGGGTGGTCGCACCGAGTCCATATTGATGTCACTGCCTCCACACGTCAGCTGGCACTACAACTACAAGCCCGAACCTGGCTCACCCGAAGATGATCTCACCGCAAAGTATCTACCTGCACAGGACTGGCTGAACAGGACATGAAATTGTTGTTCCGCCTGTTCTGGCTGATTCTCACTCAATCACGACGTAGTCGCTGCAGCATTACGGGGCCGGTAGACACGGAATTGCGTGTCTATCCTAATGATCTGGATATTTTCATGCACGTGAATAACGGCGTGTATCTGACCTATGCGGATCTGGGCAGAACCGACATGATGCTGCGCTCGGATGTGTTCAACCTGATTCGTGAAAACGGCTGGTATCCGGTTGTGGCCGCAGAAACCATCACGTTCAAGAAATCCCTGAAACTTGGGCAACGCTTTACGATGACCACTCGCATTTTGGGTTGGGATGACAGAGCTATCTATATGGAGCAAGTGTTTACCAGGTCGGGGACGCTTATAGCTCGGGCACTTATCGACGCACGGTTTCTGTCGCGAGCGGGTGGAAAAGTGAGCACTGCCGAGCTGTATGAACTGGTGGGCGTAAGCGGTGAATCCCCTGCACTACCCGACTCATTGACGTTGTGGATAGAATCTAACAAAGCGGCTAACCTCGGTGCACCAGCAGCGCCCCGACCAACACCAGAGCCAGCCCCGCCACTCGGGTAACAGACAGACTTCTTACCGGTAAACCGAACGCTCCGATGTGGTCGGCTATGGCCGCGCCCATGAGTTGTCCCGCTACCAGACACACAAAGAAAAATGCAGCACCTAGCACCGGCGCCAGATAGGCACCACCTGCCACAATGGCAACGCCAATCAAACCACCGAGCACCGACCACCAGGGCAATGTTGCCAACACTGATGGACGGAAGGTGCCTGCCGAAAACGGTATTAGCAATGCCATGCCACACACGGTAATAATCACTGAATACAGGGACGCATGAATAGGTGAACCCAGAATACGTGCCACCGCTGAATTGATGACTGGCTGCTGTGCAAAGACCATTCCTATCACGACAGCCATACTCATTGCTAACCAGGGCATAGCGTTTTCATCACTTGAGAGTTAAAGAGTGCGCTGACCATAACATGCAGCACAAGTGACAACACTAGTAAACAGCCAGCTCTAAACCCGAAAACAATCGCTGTCGTTCGCCTGTTGAGCTGACCGCCAATGCACGGTCGACAAGCTCCACTTTCAGATGTGGCGCAAAGCTTTCAATGAATTCGTACATGAATGGTCTTAGCTCGCGATGCTGGCGCATGCCTATGTGCGTTGTGCTGCGTTCAAACAGGTGGGCAGCATCGAGCAACTTCAGATCGGTATCGTGCTCCTGCTCATACGCCATGCGTGCGATGATGCCAACGCCCAGACCTGAACGCACGTATGTCTTGATGACATCGGTATCCGCTGCAGTCAGAACCACGTCAGGCTCCAGGCCACGAGCGCGAAATGCCTTGTCCAGTTGCGATTGCCCGGTAAAGCCAAACACATAGGTGATCAACGGGAAACTTGCCAGTGCCTCCAGTGTCAGGCTGCCTAACTGGGCAACCTTGAACAGCGCATGATCGGGTTTCACCACCACCGCTCTGTTCCAGTGTGAGCATGGCAGCATCACTAGGTTATCGTAATGATGGAGCCCTTCGGTGGCGATCACGAAATCCACTTCACCGGCGTCCACCATGGCAGCCATCTGCTGGGGCGTTCCCTGATGCAGATGTATATTGACCCGGGGATAACGCTCACCGAACGCTTCTATGATGGAAGGCAACACGTAGCGCGCTTGAGTGTGAGTGGTTGCCAGCCTTAGCTCACCGCTGTTAGGGTCGGCATGCTGGCGACCCAGATTACGAATATCCTCAGTGCCTGCCAGTATCTTTCCAGCGGCTGGGATAATATCCTTGCCAGCCGCTGTGATGGCTATTATCTGCCTGCCATTACGCTCGAAAAGCTGTACACCCAGCTCATCTTCAAGCTGTCTGATCTGCTTGCTGACACCGGGCTGCGAGGTATGCAGTGACGCTGCAGTTTCCGATACGTTCAGGTTGTTGCGCACCATGGCAACGATGCATCGTAACTGCTGAAGTTTCACGCAATGGTATCGGAGTCGACACCCAGACGTTCATGCATCAATGGGCTTGTGGTGGTGTATTGCAGATTCACTTTCGCGTCGGGATCAAACGATTGCTTGATGGCAAAGGCTGCCAGCGCCGCCTCGTGAAAGCCGCTGAGGATCAGTTTTTTCTTGTTCTTGTAGGTATTGATATCGCCGATAGCATAGATACCCGGCACGGATGTCTCGAACGTTGCAAGGTCGATGGTTATCAGCTTTCTCTCAAGCTCAAGCTCCCAGTTTTCAATAGGGCCAAGTTTGGGCGACAGGCCGAAAAACACCAGAAGATCATCAACCGGCAAGGACACTTGCGTTTTGTCTTCATCGCGCAATGTGAATGACAAACTGCTCAAGTTACCGTCTGTCTCTTCGAATGAATTCAGAGTTCCCATCATGACATTCGCACCACCCGCATCTGCCAGGGCATATAGCTTCTGTACCGACGATTCTGCGGCGCGAAACCGCTCGGTTCGATTCACCAGCGTCAGACTCTTTGCCGCGGGTGCCAGTTGCAGGGCCCAGTCCAGAGCCGAGTCTCCACCACCGAGTAGCACGATATCCTTGCCCACATGTCGAGCAGGATCACGTACGCGATAAAACAGCTGAGTGTCTTCGAATTTCTCTATGCCGGGTACGCGGGCCCTGACTGGTGTAAACGACCCGGCACCGGCCGCTACGATGACCGCTCGACACTCAAAGCTAGTACCGGTGGATGTCTCTATGTAGAAGTCGTGCTCACCCCGTTTCTGTAGCGTATCGACCGTCTGATCAAGATACATACCGGGTGAGAATGGCGCTATCTGCTTTTCCAGATTGTCGATCAATTGCTGGCCAGTGCATTCGGGTACGGCAGGGATGTCGAAAATAGGCTTGTCAGGGTACAGTTCGGTACATTGTCCGCCAGTTTGTGGCAACGCATCGATAACACATGCACTCAAACCCTGCAGACCAAGTTCGAATACCTGAAACAGACCCACAGGGCCAGCTCCGATAATAACAACGTCTGTCTTGATACTCATGCGGCCCCCGGGCATGTGCTGTCTGGCTGAACCTTATTGTACGTAATAACGAAAACCCAGACCAAATGTCATCTCATCAGTAAAATCAAAACCTGCATAGGCCTCACCGCCACGAGTCGGCAGGGTAAGCCCGCCGCCGAAACCCAACTCATTACTCGAATCGCTATTGCCAAAGTCTACGTTCAGGCGATGGTAACCCACGTTCCCATACCAGCCCACGCCATTAGCCGAGATCGGTTCAGCACCACTGACAAGCACCTCGAAAGTCAGGTTGCTGACCTCTCCCTGCCCCGATACGACCTTGTAGTCTGCCCTGTGATAACTGGCTTTACCGGCTATGTCCATAGTCTGGCTGATGCGCTGGTTAGACAGAAAATACAGAATACCCAAGCCGAACGGAGTGCCGTCGGCTTCACCGAATTCGCTGACACCGACATCACCCATGACCACGATTTCCGGCGTCAATCGATAGTTAACTCGAGCGCCGATAATCTGGTAATCCACCACACCCAGATCTCCCACAATCACGCCCAGTTCAACCGACAAGTCAGGGTGATTGCCAGGATTGGCAGAACGGCCATTGATCAGACCCAGATACTCAGCGTTGGCAAATGGCGCCGCCATGAGCAATGAAACAGCAAGGGCGATAATTCTTTTTTTCATGATTTTCGATTCTGTGCGCTGTTGTAGTCATTTATTCGGACCTGCCCCGCCAGTATAAACGGCCAGTGGAGGTCTGTGCGGTAGACGTCTGACGGTAAGTAGTAACCCAAAAGTACCGCCGTTCTAGTTAAATACCTGCTCGCGAGTCGCCAGAAATTCAACGTCCGGCCAACGCTCCCGCGACATCTGCAGATTAACGCGAGTGGGTGCAAGATAAACCAGCTCGCCGGCATGATCGTGCGACAGATTCATGTCGAGCTTGCGCGTAAACTCGGTGAGCATCTTCTCATCGCTACAGCGTATCCAGCGAGCTTGTTGCACACCGACTGTCTCAAACTGACACTCCACTTTGTATTCGTCGCGCAGCCGCTGTGCTACCACCTCGAACTGCAGCACACCGACGGCACCCAGAATAAGATCATTGCTGACCAACGGTTTGAAAAGCTGCGTCGCACCCTCCTCACACAATTGACTCAAGCCTTTTTGCAGAGCTTTCATCTTTAGAGGATCTCTAAGCACAGCGCGCCTGAAAAGCTCCGGCGCAAAATTGGGAATGCCGGTAAAAGCCAACTCCTCCCCCACGGTAAACGTATCACCTATACGGATAGTGCCGTGATTATGCAGACCGATAATGTCGCCACTGAAGGCCTCTTCCACATGACCACGATCTGCCGCCATGAAGGTTAGCGCATCGTTGAGCCGGACTTCCTTACCCAAACGAATGTGCCGTACTTTCATACCCTTGCTGAATGTGCCCGAACAGATACGCACAAACGCCACGCGATCGCGATGCTGTGGATCCATGTTCGCCTGAATCTTGAAGGCAAAGCCGGTGAATTTCTCCTCGCTGGGTAGTACTTCACGCGTTGTCGTGCTGCGCGGCTGAGGACCCGGTGCGTATTTGACAAAATCGTCGAGAAGCTCGGCAACGCCAAAATTGTTGATTGCTGAACCGAAGTACACCGGTGTCAGCTCACCGGCCAGATAGGCCTCTCGATCAAATTCATGACAGGCACCTTGCACCAACTCAATCTCTTCACGTAGCTCGGAGGCCATGTCGCCCAGAATGTCGTCAAGCTTAGGATTGTCCAGCCCTTCCACCACCTCACCTTCCTGAACCTTGCCACCGTGCGTGGGGGAATAGAAATGAACCTTGTCGGTATGCAGGTGATAGACGCCCTTGAAACGCTTACCCATGCCTATTGGCCAAGTGATGGGTGCGCAGCGAATGTTGAGCATCTCTTCCACTTCATCCATCAATTCGATAGGGTCACGACCCTCCCGATCCATCTTGTTGATAAAGGTCATGACAGGTGTCGTTCGGAGCCGGCAGACGTCCATCAGTTTTTCGGTGCGCCCCTCTACGCCCTTGGCCACATCGATAACCATCAGCGCAGAATCCACAGCCGTTAGCGTGCGATAGGTATCCTCCGAGAAATCTTCGTGGCCCGGTGTATCGAGCAGGTTCACGATGTGATCACGGTAAGGAAACTGCATGACCGAAGACGTTACGGAGATGCCGCGCTCTTGCTCCATTGCCATCCAGTCTGAGGTTGCATGGCGCGCAGCCTTACGCCCCTTTACCGTACCAGCTAGCTGTATGGCACCGCCGAACAACAGCAACTTTTCAGTCAGTGTTGTCTTGCCAGCATCAGGGTGAGAGATGATGGCAAACGTACGCCGTTTGTTGATCTGGGCAAGAAAATTATTGTCTGACAAAGCTTGTTTCCTCATGACATGTGTCTAATCCAGACAGCACACATCGGGGTACCCCGTTCAAGGCAGCAGGTCTCTGTTGGGGGAAAAGGCGTATGTTAACGCTGATTGGCTCAGCATTACCGAAAAATCGGGCGTCTCGTGGCCAGGCTACGCTAATGCCGGCCGAAGTCTTTCATGCTGCTCGCCAGGCTACGCGCCATCACCAGTGCATCCTCACGACCCTTGTGGGAATCGTAGTAGTTCTTGCGAAGACCAATCTCGTTAAATCCTGACTGCTCATAAAGCACTATGGCTCGTGGGTTTGAGGGACGTACTTCAAGGAACATCATCTGTGCGCGGCGGGCGATGGCTTGCTGAACCAGATGTTCCAGCAACACGCGAGCAAATCCTCGACGTTGCCAGGGCTTGTCGATACACAAGTTAAGAATGTGTGCCTCGTCAGCACCGATCTGCATGATGCCATAGCCAATCAGTTCACCGTCCAGCTTGACAAGCTGACAGACGTAGTTGGCCTTGATGCAGTCACGAAAAATGGCATCGCTCCACGAGAAATCATAGTTACGCCGTTCTACTGTTCCTATCAGCGGCACATGCTTCACCCGCATGGGCTCGAAGGTGAGTTTCACCTCGCCGGGATTGCTGCTCATCGATCTGTTACAGAACGCGCTGCAGAGCCTGCAAGGATTGCCAGGCTTGACGTTTAAGCTGATTGCGTTGCAGCAGGACATCAGGATGCGGGATACGCCACAACGGGCAGGGCGGTGAGGCAAGTTGCACGGTGTCATCAGTTGCAGGCGCTAAATCATCACTGGCGTCCCAGCTTTGCAATAGCACCAACACCGCTTTCGTTTGGCGGTTATACAAATCGGTCAGGCAGGGTTGCTCGAGCAACCTTGGCTCGCTGGCCAATGCACCTATCCTGAGCTTCTGACGCGTGACACTGATCGCACGCATCATCAGGTCGAAGAGCCGCGCGGCGTCCCCTTCAAGCGGTTGTTGCACCGTACCTGGACCTGTTTCGACAATAACCAGCAAGGCGGCATCCTCAGGGCCAATGACGTGCCTAGTTCGACCGGATGACAGGAAAGGCGCGAATGGCTGGTGTGGCAGCCAACGCGATAGCGCTTGTAGATCGGCAGGCGGTGATACTATCGGGCTGAGCGCAGGCGATACTACCGGTGCAGCCGGTACAGCCGGTACAGCGAGGAATTCAGGTACGACTGGTTGCAATCTTGATACCCAAGGCACCAGACCCATAGCTTCAAGACACTGTTGCTGACGTGCAGTGAAACTCATTTCAGACTTGTTACAGACGCGGCGCGCAAGCTATTCACTGGTTTTGCTGTTGCTTATTACGTTTACGCAGTAGTCGGAAGATGTAATACACCGGGCCGGACAGACCATAGATGGACGCGGCAATCAGTATCATTTTTGGAGGATCTACGGCCGTTACCACGAACAGCAGCAGTAACGCCAGCAGCATGGCGAAAGGGACTTTTCTGTTAGTACCCAGGTCCTTGAAGCTGTAGTAGGTAAACGTGCTAACCATGGCGACACCGCTGAACAGAGTCATTACAGCGGTAATGACCACCAGATCGGCGCCGTTGATGCCCATCTCTGTCATGACCCAGACAAAGCTTGCCAGGATGGCGGCAGCAGACGGACACGCAAGGCCCTGGAAGAAACGCTTGTCTGCAGTGCCCACTGCCACGTTGAATCGCGCCAGTCGCAGACCACAGCAAGCCGTATAAACAAAGGCGATTACCCAGCCCAGCTGACCGTATTGTGCAGCCGTCAGACTCGACAGAGACCAGGTATACATCAGGAAAGCCGGCGCCATGCCAAACGAAATCATATCGGCCATGCTGTCGTATTCAGCACCGAAGGCTGTCGTGGTGTTGGTCATGCGGGCCACCCGGCCATCGAACCCATCCAGCACCATCGCTACGATAATGGCGATACCGGCCGAGCGAAAATCCCCGTTCTGGGCGGCGATGATGCTGTAAAAACCGGCAAACAGCGCGCTGGTGGTAAACAGATTGGGCAGCAGGTAGATGCCTCGTGATGGCCGTTTGGTCTCGCTGCCTGACTCAGCCATCATTGAATTTCCTGTAGGTGATAACGCTATCTTAACGCTTGCGCAAGCCCTGAAACGAGCATGTGCAACATATCAATCATTGCACGTGCTGCGTCATCCTCAGTGCACGGTTTAAGGCTTGAGGCTCTTGTCGCCGCGCGCCACACCCGTGGCGCCAGAGCGCACAATCTCGATGACGTTGTCGCGGCCGACTGAATCCAGAAAAGCATTCAGCTTGTGATCATCCCCGGTGAGCTCGATAACATAACTGGAATCGGTAACGTCCAGAATACTGCCACGAAATATATCTGTCAGGCGTTTCAGTTCTTCTCGCCCCTGCTCCACCGCGCGCACTTTTGCGAGCATGATTTCACGCTCGATAAATTGTACTTCGGTAAGGTCGGTCAGCCTGACCACATCAACCAGCTTGTTCAGCTGCTTGATAATCTGCTCCACAACCCTCTCTGTGCCAATCGTGACGATCGTCATTCTGGACAAGGTGGGATCGTGTGTTGCTGCCACTGTCAGCGACTCGATGTTGTACCCACGTGCACTGAACAGGCCAGCAACACGCGACAAGGCACCGGACTCGTTTTCCATTAATACGGAAATGACATGCCTACGCATCAGGCAAGCTCCCTGGCAGGATTGAGGCGCATCTCATGGTGACCTTTTCCAGCTTCGATCATGGGATACACGTTCTCTTTCTGATCGGTCTGGAAGTCCATGAACACCAGTCGATCCTTCAGCGCGAAGGCCTCTTCCATGGCCGCATCCACATCAGCAGGATTATCGATACGCATGCCAACATGCCCATAGCTTTCTGCCAGCTTGACGAAGTCGGGTAACGCATCCATGTAGGAATGCGAGTAGCGTTTGTCGTAGTTGAATTCCTGCCACTGCCGCACCATGCCCATGTAGCGGTTATTCAGATTGACGATCTTGATGGGAGTGCCGTACTGTAGACAGGTAGACAGTTCCTGAATACACATCTGGATGCTGGCCTCGCCGGTCACGCACGCAACGATCTCGTCAGGGAACGCCAGCTGTACGCCTATGGCTGCCGGCAAGCCGAAACCCATCGTGCCCAGCCCGCCTGAATTTATCCAGCGGCGCGGCTTGTCGAATCCGTAAAACTGAGCAGCCCACATCTGGTGCTGGCCCACGTCAGAGGTGACGTAAGCATCACCCTTGGTGGTACGCCACAACGACTCGACGACCGACTGCGGCTTGATGAGCTCGGCGGACTTTTCGTAGGCAAGACAATTACCGCTTGCCCAATCCTTGATGATTGCCCACCACTGCGCAATGTCTGCAGGATCGGCACGCTTGTCTGTGTCCTTGATCAGGGCGATCATGGCCTCGAGCACATGACTGACGTTGCCCACGATAGGCACATCAACTGTTACGTTCTTGGAAATGGAGGCAGGATCGACGTCTATATGTACGATCTTGGCGTACGGGCAAAAGCTTTCAATTTCACCAGTCACCCGGTCGTCGAATCGTGCCCCGATGGCTATCAGCACATCGCAGTCGTGCATCGCCATGTTGGCTTCGTAGGTGCCGTGCATACCTAACATGCCCAGGTTCTGCTTGTTGGATGCCGGGAAAGCGCCTAAGCCCATCAGCGTCTGAGTAATGGGATAACCCAATAGCTCAGTGAATTGCGTAAGCTGTGCTGCTGCATTACCCAGTACCACACCGCCGCCTGAGTAGATCATGGGCTTTTTGGCAGACAGAATCAGATCAACAGCCTTACGGATCTGGCCGGGATGACCTTGCTCTGCCGGACTGTATGAACGCATGTTGACTGACTTGGGATACTCAAAGGGTACCGTGACGCCAGGCGTTGTGAAATCCTTGGGAATATCCACAACGACAGGGCCGGGGCGGCCTGTAGTAGCTACGTGGAATGCCTTCTTGATGGTTTCTGCAAAGTTCTCCAGTGAGTCCACCAGAAAGTTGTGTTTAACGCACGGACGCGTGATGCCAATGCAGTCCACTTCCTGAAACGCATCACTGCCGATAAAGCGGCTTTGCACCTGACCTGACAGGATGACCATCGGAACGGAATCCATGAACGCTGTGGCGATGCCAGTTACAGCGTTGGTAGCACCCGGGCCTGAAGTGACCAGCACGACACCCGGTTTGCCTGTGGCTCGTGCGTAGCCGTCGGCTGCATGCGTTGCACCCTGCTCATGCCGCACTAGAATATGCTTCACCGAATTCTGCTCGTACAGCGCATCGTAAATATGCAGTACTGCGCCGCCGGGGTACCCAAAAAGAAATTCCACACCCTCTTCCTTAAGAGCCTGGATCAGAACTTCACCACCCGATAATTCCACCGTAATATCCTCAATTTAAATTTGGGACGCCGTCACCAAAGCCAGCCTGGCAATTTCAGCCAGTGCGATGGCGCGCATCTGAAAGCATCATGAAATCGTTGCAGAGGTGGCCAGCAAATGAAACGCTCTTGTCGCAGGTAGGCAGTGGTGGGTGTGACCGCTTGAACAAACACCGCGACGGGTAAATCGGGTGCGAGACTAGAGTAGATTGCCGGGCCGGATTGTGTCGAACCCCTTACACGACCGAGTATAGCGCCTTGCTCGCCCTAACGGGAGGCCCGGATGCGCTGTTTCAAGGCGTTAGACAGCGCTCGTGGTAGATTGGCACGAACCAAGCAGCGTAGTACTGGTCTATCCAGTGACTACTGACTGTGACGCCGGTTACACTGCCGGAGGTTGCCGTACAACTCAGGCTGATTCCGTATTCTTTGCCGATCGTGCACCTTGTAACTGCTAAAAACACTGTAAAACGCCTGATTAACGAGCTGGGGGCACACTGTGCGCGTTGTTAGCAGTAGCCGAAATCGCGTGCTTGCATGGCTACTCGGCATCCTTATTGCCGCCAGCACCTGTGCTGTTGTGGCACAACAGAATTTACCCAGTATGGGGGAGCCGGCCGACAACGCACTGTCACCGAACGAGGAGCGTGATCTTGGCGCACAGTTCATGCGTCAGATTCGCAGCCAACTGCCTCTGGTGCGTGATGTACAGCTGACCGAATACATCGATAGCCTGGGTGCGCGGCTGGTTTCGGCAGTGGGCCGCAACGATATTCAGAACTTCACTTTTTTCATTATCAACGACCCGCAGATCAACGCCTTTGCCATACCCGGCGGTTACGTGGGAGTCAATTCAGGGCTGATAGCAGCCATGGATCAGGAAGAACAGCTGGCCAGCGTAGTGGCTCACGAGGTGGCTCACGTGACTCAGCGACATCATGCACGCGCTTTTGCCACGGGCAACAAGGCAACGCTGAGTACAGCCGCTGCCGTGCTGGCAGCCATCATCATCGGCCAGGCTAGCCCTCAGGCCGGCCAGGCAGCGCTGGCAGCAGGCCTTGCCGCCAGCCAGCAATCAGCCATCAACTTTACGCGCGGCAATGAGGTGGAGGCTGATCGCATCGGCATAGAGATTCTGGCCAATGCTCAGTACGATCCACGCGCCATGGCGGAATCATTCGCTATTCTGCGTCGTCAAAATGCGCTCAACACCTCAGTTGGCCAACTGGAATATCTACGCACACATCCGCTGGACAACAACCGAATTGCCGAAGCCGCAGACCGAGCAAGTGGCAAACCCCGGAAGCCGCGCGTCAGCGACCTCGATTACTCACTGTTCCGAGCGCGTCTGGCTGTGTTGACTTCCACCGATAGTGGACAGCTCAAACGCGTGTACCTGGCGAAGCACACTGAAGCACCCACACCGGGTAGTGCGTACGCTCTGGCACTGATTTACCAGCGAGCCAATCAGATTACCGAGGCCAAGCGGTATCTGGCGGATCTGGACACGCTGGTCTCGGCGCACCCGATGGTAGAGCTATTAAGGGCCGACATTGCCAGTCTCTACGATGAACGTAGCGACGACGCCATACTCGGCGCATTATCCGAGCTCTACCCAGACCGTTATTCCATCGTTGAGAAACGCCTTGATCAGCTGATTCGAGACCGACGTCTACCAGAGGCTGTCGACGTGGCGAAGCGCTATTTACGAGATAGCATCAGAACCAATCCATTTGCCTGGGTTCAACTGGCAAGCGTTCAGGAGCGCCTCAATGATCAGGCCAGTAGTCACGAATCGCTGGCTCGGTATTTTATCGCTATAGACGAACCGGGCCGTGCTACCAGCCAGCTGGAACTGGCGCTGCGCGAAGTGTCTCCAGAGTCACAGGACAAGCTGCGGCTTGAGGCCAGCCTGAAAGAGCTGCGCAACAAGGCTGTAGAGAAGCGCTGATTTTCGTAAACCAGCACTGCCCCGCCAGTACGACCAGACGCATTTGGAACTACTTGAACGAAATGGCGTTCTACAGCACTTGCTCAGGACAATACAGGTCCTGCTTCAACCAGCCCAAGTCCGCTATCGGTATCGGTGTACTGCACGAAGTTTTCAATGAACAGATTCGCCAGTTTTTCAGCGCCTTCCCGCCACTCAGCTGCATCGTTATACGTGCTGCGTGGATCCAGTAGCTGTGAGTCAATGCCCGGCAGCATCGTAGGTACGCGCAGGTTGAACACAGGCACGATGGCGGTATCGCTGTCTTCAATAGAACCGTCCAGAATTGCGTCGATGATTGCGCGCGTAGCCTTGATGGAAATTCGCTTGCCTGAACCATTCCAGCCCGTATTGACCAGATAGGCTTTGGAGCCTGCAGCATCCATCCGTTTGCCCAGTTCATCCGCGTACTTTGTAGGATGCAAACTCAGAAATGCCTTGCCGAAGCATGCAGAAAACGTGGGCTGTGCTGTAGAAACACCGAGCTCGGTACCTGCCATCTTGGCAGTAAAACCTGACAGAAAATGATACCGAGTCTGTTCCGGTGTCAACACAGATACCGCAGGCAGGACACCAAAGGCGTCTGCTGTCAGGAAGATAACCTTCTTGGCGTGCCCGGCTTTGGACACAGGCTTGGCGATATTCTCAATATGGTGAATCGGGTATGACACTCGCGCGTTTTCTGTCTTGGCGGCATCGTCATAATCCACGGTGCCATCATCACGTACCGTTACGTTTTCCAGCAAGGCGTCACGTCTTATGGCACCAAAGATATCGGGCTCAGCTTCAGCGCTGAGCCGGATAGTCTTGGCGTAGCAACCGCCTTCGTAATTAAATACACCATCGTCATCCCAGCCATGCTCATCATCACCTATAAGACGACGCTTAGGGTCGGTTGACAGTGTCGTTTTGCCGGTTCCAGACAAGCCGAAGAACACCGCTGTATCACCTGCTTCACCGACGTTGGCAGAGCAGTGCATGGAAGCAATGCCTTTGAGTGGCAACAGAAAGTTCATGTAGGAGAACAGTCCCTTCTTCATTTCACCGCCATACCAGGTACCGCCAATCAGCTGCATTTTCTCGGTGTAGTTGAAGGCGACGAAATTCTCGGAATTCATACCGTGCTTCTGCCAGTTTGTGTTCACCACTGACGCACCGTTCATAACCACAAAATCAGGCTCAAAACTAGCCAGCTCAGCCGTAGTGGGCCGTATGAACATGTTGGTCACGAAATGAGCCTGCCACGCAACTTCGGTGACAAACCGAACGCTCAGCCGACTGTCCTCATTTGCACCGCAGAAAGCATCAACAACAAACAGACGCTTGCCCGTCAGGTGATTACCGACAAGGGCTTTCAGATCGCCCCAGACCTGCTCGGATAACGGCTTGTTATCGTTCGCTCCCTGATCCGCCCACCAAAGTACGTCTTTGGTAAAGGCGTCTTCCACAATGTACTTGTCCTTGGGGCTGCGTCCGGTGAATGCGCCTGTGTCTACAGCAACGGCGCCACTGTCAGTCAACATGCCTCTCTCGAGTGCCTGCAGATCGCTGCGCATCTCCTCTGCGAATAGCTGCTCGTAGTCGGGGTTGTAAACAACCTCCTGCGTAGACAGAATTCCATAAGGGGTCAGGTCGAGACCGGGTATCAACGCACGGGCTGTTTGATTCATTAATCAATTGCTCCACTGGGGGCTGTAGTAATCGCCAGAAAACGGTATGCGGCCCTTAAGCGGGCGCTTAGTGATACCTGTAACGGCTCCAAGGCGACGAACTATACTGTAGTGAGCATGGGTAAAACACTTTCTTGAAACAAAAATATACAGAGAAAACAGTCACTTGAGCTGATATTACACGGTTCTTGTAGTTTAGCTACGAAAATCTGAAACGAGTAAATGTGCGCTAACGCATTGAACCCGAAGGGGCTCCGGTTCAGGAGGCATAGCCACTACCGACCTGTAACCGGCAGCGTAAACCGGTTGCAGAATACACATCCGGTAATTTCATTTCATACCGCGATCTGTAACGCGTCACACGTTACAAGCAATTGTCCGCCGGCGTGTGAAGCCTAGTCTGGCCAACGCTAGCGCCGATAACAGCCACAGCAGAGTATCTGCCCTCGGTCCACCAAGCGCGCCAATAGAACAGCCGGCACCGGACAATCCTGTCTCTATAAAACCAGATTGTGCGTTCACCGATGGCGTGGCCAACGGGCTGGCGGAAGGAGCAGTCGAATCGGCAGGTTCATCGTCCTGCATGACTACTACCACGCCGCTACCATCGGCGTTGCGATCCTGAAAATCCGGGATGCTATCGCTGTCGACATCGGGCAGACTGTCAGGGGCAGTCACCAGATTGGCACCATCTACCATACCGTCCTGATCAATATCCACAGTGCTATCGACAACACCATCACCATCGGCATCCGCCCCCCCTACCTCGAGAATATCGTTGATGCCATCGGAGTCGCTGTCCAACTGGCGAAAATCACGAACACCGTCGCGATCAGTATCAGCAATGGCAAACTTCGGGACTCCCGATTCCGCGGCTGTTTCGGCTAGATCAACGTATCCGTTAGCGCCTGTCAACGCATGGCGATCAACACGTCCATCGTTATTGGTATCGACCGAATTTACGTCAAACTCACCGCTGTTCGCTTCACGTATGTCGGCTATTCCGTCGTTGTCACTGTCAAGATCCAGGTAATCGGCAATTCCGTCACCGTCGGTATCAGTAGGGAAGGCCGCATTGCTACCGGCCTCGATCACATCGGGAATGGTGTCGTTATCCGAGTCCAGATCGTCCAGGTCGAGTACGCCATCACGATCTGTGTCGACCACACCCTCTACATCGTCTGCTAGCGTGTCCCGATCTCTGTCGCCAGACGCCACATCGCTGTCGGGTGCGCCGTCGTTATTCGAATCCTGATCCAGATAATCAGGAATGCTGTCGTTGTCTGTATCGGCTGGAGACGCAGGATTGCTGCCAGCTTCAACGTAATCGGGGATGCCGTCTGCGTCTGAATCGACGTCCAGATAGTCTGGTATACCGTCACCATCGGTGTCAGCCGTCACACCTTCAGCCGCATCAGGAATACCATCGTTATCATTGTCGTTGTCGCTGATGTCCGGTCGCTCGTCACCGTCGGAATCGAGCAGTATCTCCAGCGAGTAGTCTTCCACTTCACCGTCGCTAGCCGCACCCTGATGATTAGCTGCCGTCAAAGGGTCAGTAGAGATCCTGAACCTTGCATAACTGGTCCCTGCGAATTCAGTCGTGACGTCAGTCAGATCGGGCCATGCCAGTTTGAATTTCTGATTGGCCGCACCCGCTAGAACCGTAGCGCTAGCAGCTTCATTAGCTTTAAATTGCCCATCGCCGTTAAAATCTATCCACCCAACCAAGGTGGCATTCGTATTTCCGGGGTTAGTGGCGAACACATTAGTGTCAAAGGACTTGCCGTTCTGAACCAACAAAGGAAAGTCGAACACACCACCCTCGTCGTCCACACCGTCATTGTCATCGCCCGTTGCCGTAATTCCGGCAACGGGCGCGTTGTCGTCTGGTTCGTCGAATCCGAGAAAGGCACTGCCAGGAACGACTACATGCGTAGCTTGCCCGTAACTGGCAGGGGCGTCTCCAGTGTCGTCAGCCCAGGAACCTTGCGTAATTAGCAAGGTACACGCTGCGGTGACCAGTGTTCTGTTGAATAACGCTAGCGCGAGTCGCTGAGTAAATCTCGTACGTGCCATATCTTTCCATCTCGCATTAATAGGGTGTCCACACCCACGCCCCCGAGACTACCAAAAGGCGCGTCGCCGTAGGGATAACAACGCACCTCGTTACAGGAGTGCAACGAAGCGCGACATACACTATCGCAGTATGGTGAACTCGATACGACGATTAGACGCCCGCCCGGCAGCATCCAGATTGCTGGTACGAGGCTTTGATTCGCCGAATGCCTGCGGTTTCAGGCGCGAACCGGATACTCCCTGGTCGACGAGGAATCTTGCCACCGCTATAGCTCGACGTTTTGACAACTGGAGGTTGTCGGCGGCGTCACCCAGATTGTCTGTATGTGCTTCAACTGTGACTCGAACGTCAGGGTTATCGCGTAACGTCTCGGCAACCGTACCCAGTACAACGAGTGCATCACTTGTCAGCGTATCCGAGCCCGTATTAAAGTCTATACCTTCCACTACGCCATCAAAAAGAGGGCAGCCATCCGCTTTGACAGGCAGACCCGGAGCCGTATCGGGACACTGGTCTGCAACGCTCAGAACACCATCGTTATCTTCGTCAACCGGTGCGATAGCCTTCGGTTCGACTTCGGGCTCAACGAGGGGTTCAAGAACGGGCTCAGGTTCTGGCGAAATGACAGGAGCAGGCACTGGTATGGGCGCTGGAGCTGTGACCACCGCCGGTTCGGATTCAGGCGCGAGCTTAGGCTTAGTCACCGGCTTAGTCACCGGCTTGGTTACAGGTTTGGTTACAGGCTTGGGCTTGGGCTTGGGCGCAGGCACCGGCTTAGGCTTGGTCACAGGCTTGGGCGCTGGCACCGGCTTGACCACAGGCTCAGCTACTATCTTGGGTGCTTTAGGAGCCTCGGGACGTGGACGCGAGCGGCGTGGCTCACCAAACCGATACACCACGCCCAGCTGGACGTATTTGGCATCGGTTTCGTGAGCCACCAGCTCTGCACGCAGCCCCACTCCATTGTCTAATCCGTACTCAAGGCCAGCCCCGATCAGCAGGTGCAGGTCATTGACTCGGCGGTAATCTACAACCTCGGCACTGTTGGACATGGCCCCCAGACCCAGTCTTCCGTAGACCCCGAAGCCTGTCCGACGCGAACGCTCAGAGGGCTCGTTGAGTCCATAGACTATACCGCTGATACCGCCCACGTTGTAGCTGATTGAGCCGGCCGGGTCCAGAGTAGCCTCGCCCAGCATGGCCAGATGCCCCTCAACACTGAAGCGACTGTTGATGTCGTAGCCCACCATGCCGGAAAGACCGCCGCTTTGTGAGTTGTCTACCGACGTTCCGGCAACACCGCCGGTATCAGGATCCAACTGACTGCCCAGCAGGCCTCCACCTGCATACACACGGTTGTCAAAATTGCGATCGCCGCGAGTGTCTATGACACCACAGCCCGCGAGGACTGTGGCACTGGCAATGACGGCGAGTGCCGCAGTGCGGCGCGTTTGCGCGCGCCTGCGAAATCCGAGGAACATCACGCTACCCACCATCAGAAAGGCCAGCATCGGATCAGGCCTGGAGCTTGAGCTGACCGGACCAATACTACAACCCAGCCCTGTACCGTCCAGACCCGTCTCGATGACATCGCTCAGCGCCCTACCCTGATTGAGGTCGGCAACGCCATCCGCGTCTGTGTCCGGCAATGTCACCGGTGTACCTTGTGAAAGACCGTCCGGCGCGTCATCTACAGGTCCGACAAAACCGTTTCCGTCAACATCAGGATCAGCTCTGTCAACAACACCGTCGCCATCCGTATCAGCACCTGCCGCAAAATCGCTATCGACTCTGTCATCGATACTGTCATTGTCAAGATCACTACCACCAGTAACGTCTGCATCGTTGACGTCCGGGATACCGTCGCCATCGCTGTCTGTCATCATGTCGTTGAGGCGATCCTTGTTAACGTCAACACCTCCCGCTTCCTGCAGATCGCTGATACCGTCACCGTCGCTGTCCAGATCGATATGATTAGGCACACCATCGCCATCACTGTCGGTTAACGGAGCCAGCTGTGCAGCCACGTTATCGTCAAGCCCGTCACCGTTGGAGTCAGTGAAGTTGTCTATCCGACCGTCGTTGTCCTCATCGTAACCGAGACCAAAGATCTCCAGGATATCCGACAGGCTGTCCTGGTCGCTGTCCAGATCACGTATGTCGGCCATACGATCGTGGTCGGTGTCCAGCAGTTGCAATGATGAACTTGTCAGTAAATCTTGCGCACCGTCTTTATTGGCATCGATAAAGTTATCGATCCGCGTATCGAGGTCGGAGTCAATAAAACCGGCTTCCTGCAGGTCTAGCAGGCCATCGTTGTCAGAATCAAGATCCAGCATATCGACCACACCGTCGCGGTCGGTGTCTACCGGCTGAGTACCCGCCTCTGCTGCTACACCGTTAGCATCAACCGTGGCCGCTGACGCCAGACGTCCACCGCTGGAGACCATCGGGTATCCCGCTTCGAGCGCGTCGAACACGCCGTCATTGTCACTGTCCAGATCAAGATAGTTGGCAATGGTGTCGCCGTCGGTGTCATTAGCTGACTCAACCGAGTCGAGCACACCGTCATTGTCACTATCACGGTCCAGCCGGTTGGGTACGCCATCACTGTCTGCGTCACCAGACCCTTCCACAATGTCGGTGATACCATCGTTGTCGTCATCCGGGTCCTGAGCATCGGCCAGGCCGTCGTTGTCATGATCGCCGGTTTGCGGCGGCTGTGGCGCCACTGTGCCATTGCCAGTGTATTGGACTGAAGCATCCTGAAAATCAGGTGTACCGTCGCCGTTGGTGTCTACCGGGTTCTCGGTATCAGGGCCAACCTCAATAGAATCAACAACCCGGTCGTTATCTGAATCCTGTTCTCGGTAATCTGCAGCACCGTCACCATCAGTATCGGTAGGCTTGGCGTAGTTGCCACCGCTCTCGACCCGGTCTGAAATAGTGTCCGAGTCTGAATCTACATCGCGGTAGTCGCGGATGCCATCACCATCGGTGTCGAATCTGGGTAAAGCGCTCGCCTGCACAGAATCGTCAACGCCTTTTGTATCAGCATCGACAAAACCATCTATGCGGCCGTCGCCATTGACATCACTTCCACCCGCCTCTACCAGATCCGATATACCGTCGTTATCACTGTCCACATCCATGTAGTCTGGGGTGCCATCGTTGTCGGTATCAAACAGCGGCTCGCTGATCACACCCGATTCTGGTGCGCTTTCCAGCCTATCCGGAACACCGTTGGCTCCTACGGCTATACGGATGCTGACAGCTCCAATGCTGGCCGGATCGAGCTCGGCGACAACCGCGTCAGTAAATCGTGCTTCGAGAATATCAAGAATTCCGTCGTTGTCGCTGTCCAGGTCATTGCCGTCAGGTATACCGTCACTGTCTGAATCACGTGAGTTGGCATCCGGGAAACCGTCACCGTTCGCATCAATGATGCCTTCTTCAGAATCAAGAATGGTGTCGTTGTCATCGTCCAGATCATTCACGTTGGAGATGCCATCATCGTCCCGATCCGGGTTGAGCCGGTGCGCCTCGCCACTGCTAGCAGGCTCGTCAGCACCGCCGTTGTTAGATACGGCTGGTTGCATGGCGTCTTGTGCAGCCTGGCGATCACCGATGCCATCGCCATCGCTGTCGGTTTCGCGGTAATCCGGAGCCCCGTCGTTGTCGGTGTCTCTGGGCCGGCTGCCGTTGCCACCGGACTCATCACGATCCGAGAGCGTATCTCCATCAGAATCCAGATCACGAAAATCCAGTACACCGTCGCCATCGGTGTCAAATAGCGGTAACGCTGAGGACTGGACCGTGTCGTCTACGCCCTTGCCGTCCTGATCAAAAAATCCGTCAAGCTGCCCGTCTGTGTCGTTGTCAACGCCGCCCGCTTCAATGAGGTCAAAAATACCATCGTTATCGCTGTCTCTATCGCGAAAGTCTGGAATGCCATCCTGATCAGTATCGGGCACCGGAAACTTCAGTACACCGGATCCTGCAAAGGTTTCTATAGCGTCTGCCAGTCCATTGCTGCCCACACTGATACCGACGTCGATCGCACCATTGGGGTTCTGGTCCAGCGCCATGACCGCATTACGATCGGTACGCGCTTCCATGTTGTCCAGAATGCCGTCGTTGTCGCTATCCAGATCAATATAATCGGGAGCGCCATCACCGTCGGTATCTATAGAATTGTTATCCGGAAAACCATCGCCATCGTTGTCCACGCCACCTTCAAGTACATCGGTGATACCGTCGTTGTCATCATCCAGATCGTCCTGATTGCGGATGCCGTCGCCGTCTGAATCGGGACCTACAGCGGCACGCGACTGGAGTCCGGACACACTGACATAGACGTTGCTGACGTCGACAGCGAACGGGTTCGCATCGTCGGCTATAGCGGTCGCAGAGAGTGTTCCAAAGCTTAAGCTGATAGCTATCGCCAAGGCACTTCGGGACGGCTTGAAACACAGACTTTGGAGGCTGGACAGCCTTCGAGTGCGAGTCATGATCATGTGATGTTCTGGCCGACCAGCGGCCCCCTGTTAGTTATTCCTTAATCACCGAACGGTCTTGCATTTCGGCATCTGAACGTAAGATAACAGGTAAAATGGTCGTTAAGCACGACCTTGATCACGACTCCCGAGACTATTTCACGAAATATCACGTATGGCTAAAGCCCGCACAGAAGTACTCAAGACTCAAGTATTGAATGCCAACGTGGTAACCACTGCGCAGTGTCTTGAACCAGACTATGGCAGTACTCTTATTTCAATTCGACGGTTCCTTGCACGGTCTTTTTCTGTAACGTTCTGAACCAGCGGCAACAGCTCACCATAGCCTTCTGCCCTGAGCCGAGACCCGGCAATGCCTTGCCTGGCTAAGTGTTTTACCACAGCCTCTGCCCGGGTTTGCGACAGCAACAGATTAGATTCGGCCTGGCCTTTGTCATCGGTGTGCGCCATGACGGCAATCGACACCGACGCGTGTCCCTGCAACGCCTTTACCACCGGTTGCAGCGCGTTCTGCGCGGCTGCGTCGAGCACAGCGGAGCCTTGTGAAAAGCTTAGCCCTTCAACGACACCCGCCAGTTCGAGCCCTGGCACCACACCTGGCACCGGTATAGGGCTGATGGCGGGACGCTGCACCTTGTTCTGTGTGGCAGGCTTTGCCTGCATTGTCGGCCCTGTGGGTGACGGTGAAGTCACAGGCTCAGCGCTCTGCAAACCAGGCTCTGTTCCAGTAGCCGTATCTCTAACGTTCCACTGCCTGGCAGCCTTTAGCGTGGTCTGCTGGTAACTGTCGCGATCTGGCTGGATCTGGCTGGCATCACTGACTGATATGACTCGCGCCGTACCGATACTACTGGCAACCAGCAAGCGTCCCGCATCAAGATCTGGCAACGTGACCAGATCTATACGGCGGTTGCGACGACGCCCATCGGCGCTTCCATTGCTGTCCAGAGGTTGTGCCTCACCTATACCCGCTGCCTGCAACTGCAACTCATTTACGCCTCGGCTCTGTAAATACTGCACGACCACTTCTGCGCGTCGTGAGGAGAGTCCCAGATTCATGTCAGCTGCGCCTTCAGCGTCTGTATGGGCGCGTACTTGCACTCGGGACTCGGGAAAGGCCAGCAAGGTTTCTGCAACTTGGTCCAGCTGACCGCGAGCACGCGCAGACAACCAGCGAGAACCGCTCTTGAAAATAACGTCTTCAAGCACAGCATCGAACAGTCCACATCCAAACCGGTCAACCGTAACGTGACTACCTGTATCCTTGCAGTTGTCTGCTGTATCTAGCACACCGTCCGCATCGCGATCACCGGCACGCATCGCGGGGCGCCATCGATCCTCAATGGTTTTCATCCCCCCCCCTGCTCGTGCATGGTTCGAACTATACGGCTTGGCGGCAGTGGATTGGCGGTTCGCCGACTCATCGTTGCGCGCCAGCAGCGGATTGTGCCGAGCGCTCGCATTGCCGGTTAACGTTCTACCATCTCTGGCAACGGTGGTGTGAGCGGCACCCAGTGCAGGCTCAGCTGCCTCAGCGATCATGCTTCCTATGCCAGAGGGTGATAGGCCGAACCGGTAAATAGCGCCAAAACCGATGTAGCTGGCATCTCCGTCAAAACGGGTAATCTCACCCCTGATGCCCAGACCATTAGCGAACCCGTATTCTGCGCCAAGCCCCAGAATCGGTACCATGCCACTCTCTTCGAGTGCGATGACAGCAGAGGATTTTTTCAACGATCCATAACCAAGGCGTGCATAGGCGCTCAAGCCTTCACGACGAGAGCGCATCTGCACGCCACTCAGGCCATAGATCAGCGCACTGACCGCTGCCGACGAATATTTGACATCGGTATTGGCTTCTCGCAATTCGGCAGTGCCGAGAACTGACGTGTCGAGTTCGACGGCGAGCATGTTGTGGACATCGTAGCCCAGACGTAGCTGCGTACCCGAATCACTATCAGACTTCACATTGAACACGGTGCCACGCGTATCGGGGCTAAGTCGTGAAGGACCCACGGAGGCGCCGGTATACAGACGACTGCGAAATTCGCCGGTATTGGCTGGAATCTCCAACCTGTCTGGTCCAGTCAGCGATGCACAGCCGCTGAGGATAGCGCCGATCATCACCGCCAATACAGGGCGGTAGCAAGAGGATATTACCGACTGAGTGTCAGATGATCGGACTGGGGCCTGAGGGTTGTTCATCGTTTAATTCTTCTCGCACACAACACGTTGTTGCCTGACTGAGAAGGAGCAAATTCCACACCCTCAAACGCAGATGCCGGTCTGAATGCCAGACATCTATGTCACTTTTGTAGAACAGCACTCGAATTGAGAATGTTAAATAACAGTTCGGTCATTGAACCTGGCAAGACACCTATGGCAATACGCGCAGTACCACTCGGTTATTGAGTCCTCGTCCTTCAGGAGTGTCGTTATCGGCTCTGGGCTGTTCTGAGCCAAAAGCTCTGGCACGCAACCGCTTGACGTCAACCGACTGGCTCGCAAGATAACGGGCTACCGCCAGTACTCGCTCACGTGAGAGTTGCATCGCACGCCCTGGCTTTGCATAGACCTGTGTATGCAGCTGAATCTCGATGACCAGATCCGGGTTTTGTTCAAGCGTTGCAGCCAGTTGTTTTAGCAACGGCAGGCTGTCTGGTGTCAGAGTAGCCGTATCAGGCTGAAAATCCACACCTGGCAAGACGCCACTAATCAAGGCGCATCCACGGGCATCGCTCGGCTCACTGCCTGCAGGCTGAACACAGTCACTGGCCGCTATCTGTCTGGGGCTAACTGTCGGCTCAGGAACTGGCGCGGGCGCGGGCGCGGGCGCAGGCGCAGGCTTCGTATTTACGGCTGGCTCTGCGACCGTCGGTGTCGCGGCCGGCTTGCGGGCTGTTGACAGAGGCTGCGCTCCGGCATCCGGTGCTGAACGCCAGTAAACCGAGGCCATCGCTGCCTGCGCATCACCGTCGTAGCTGGTGACTTCGCCACGAACACCCCATCGACGACCCACTGGCCATTGCAAGCCGGCACCTAGCCAGATGGCCGTGTTGTCTGCCTTGTTCAAGTCAATGCTGGCCTCGTTATCGATGCTGTTCAGGCCCAGTCGCAGGTAACCTGACAGACCCTGTTGACGTGTTCGGATATCACGTTGTCCATAGACATAGGCAATAGCCCCGACAGAGATCGCCGTGTAGCCAACGCTCTCCCCGGCCGACAACGTTGCTTCACCCAGTCTCGTGTAGGCGGCTTCAGCAGCCAGCCAGTCATTGATATCCAGCCCCAGATACAAGCCTGCGGCTGCCGACATTTCATCGTCGAGGGTGTATTGAGACCCGTCGGTTTCCGGCGCCAGACGGGACACACCCGCACCCGCGCCGACATACCAAGCGCCGTCGAGGGCATGCGCCGGCATGGAATAGACAATGCCAATCAATGACATGGAAATGAAGCCAACCACTCGATGAACTGCTTTCGACATTCTGATCACTCGAATATTGAAACTACTGAAGCCATTTGGCGAGCACACAATACGCCAATAGTTGGATTCATGTCATCAATCAATGCAAACAACCGCTGATCGAGCCAGACAACAAGCGGCAAAATGCAGGAATGCCCAGGGCACACCCGGTAAACAACCCAGTGGCCTGCGCAGCAAGAACTCAGCCTTGCATCTACCGATCCGACGTCGTTCACTCGCCCGTCCAAGTAAAAAAAACGGCCATCCATGGCCAACATCAAAGCGTCCCTGCCTGCAATTACCACTTGGAGGAGGTTGCAGTGTGATATAGGTCACAAAACTGCAATGTTATTAAAGTCCCTCAGCGTCATAGTGTCAACCTGATTTGACGCATTTGTGTATCAACCGAGACTGGTTTGTCAATATCTCAAGTCAGATCCGTATCGGTTTGCCGGCTCTGATGCTTTTTTAACAGCAGCCAACCCAGCAGTATTGAGGCAAGCAGCATCACACCAGTGAGCACCAAACGAGAGCGCGACTCGACTCGCACCCCCGACCCTAACAACGTGAACACCAGCATCTGAGGCACGTAGCCCACAGCAGACGCCATCAAGAATACACGCAGCGGCAACTGGGTAAAGCCGACACAGGTATTCGTCATCAAATTGGTTCCAAGTGGCTGCAGGCGCAGCACCAGTATCTTGAGAAACGTATCGTCTACCAGCAATGACTGCAGACGCTCTATAAAAGCCGGATAACGACCGGTTACCCAACCAGCCAGGAAACGGCGCGACATCAAAACGGTCAGCAGGCACCCAACCGTTGCCGCAACCAGCGACAGTAGCAATCCCGTCCAGACGCCATAAGCCACACCGGCAATAAAGGCGACCATCTGGCGAGGGAAACCCACCGAAGTTGCCAGCACAGCGGCGACGACAAAGGCGACTATACCGGCGAGCCCTGTCGACTCGAGCCACGCGCCCCACTGCGCCGCTGGGATCCAGTCTGACGGCGGGAACACGATTAACACAGTGATGATCAGAAACAGCAGCGCTACAAAAGTCAAGCCCGTACTTTCCTTACCCAGCACGGGAGTCACCTGATCCGGATTAGTCGTCACGTTGACTCTCCCTGCACCAGTGTCAGAGGCATGCAGATCCTGCGGCTCTGCGCGGAAGTGTCGGCGTTGTCAGCAACCCTTGCGAGAAACAACTCGGCGGCTGCCACGCCCATTTCGTAACGAGGCGTCTTGATAGTAGTCACTTCCATGGGCATTGCCTCTGTTAACGGCAATCCGTTAAAGCCTGCCAACGCTAACTGATCGGGCACTGAGACGCCTTGAGAAAGACAATACAAAAGCGCCCCGGCAACCAGATCATCGTTGGCAAAGAACAGCGCATCTACCGCAGGGTAGTCCCTTATAACCTGCTCACAGGCTTGCCGACCCAGCAACATGGAGGAGTCTTCCTCCCTGATTAATCTGCAGCAAAGGGGTCTGCCCAGTTCCAGCAGACGCTTTTCGAATGCTACGCGTCGCTTGACAGACCTTGAAGGGCGTTCATTCCATGCGCCGATATACCCGATATTGCGGTAACCGCGTTCCACCAAGTGGTCAGCCATCATCCGGCCTGCCTGTGAATGCGATACGCCAAGCGATAGATCCACAGGCTCGCCATCTGCGTCCATGAGTTCCATCACCGGATTGGAGAATTCCCGCAGTGATCGAAGCGCACCGTCGGTGTGCTCAAATCCAGCCAAGGCGATTGCCGCAGGGTTCCACGACAACAGATCATCTACCAGCGCCGCTTCCTGCTCCAGATCATAGTGTGAAATGCCCAGTACCGTCCGGTAGCGGGTCTGGCTTAACACGGAGTCGATGCCATCCAGCACTTCTGGAAAACCCGAATGAGTCATCGACGGCACAATCACTGCCAGCAAGTCACTGGTTCTTGACGCCAGGGCCCCGGCAAGCCTGTTGGGCGCGTAGTTGAGTTGCGCCACGGCCAGCAGAACTCGAGTGCGCATTTTCTCTGAAATATGGGGCGCACCGCGCATCACACGCGAGACGGTGATTTCGCTAACCCCGCACAGTTGGGCGACATCTTTGAGTGTAGGTCTGGCAAAATTTCTCATGAGCCTTGCAAGCGTATCAAATTCAAATTGACAGCGCTGTCAATTTGCGGTTTGCTGTGAGATCACGCAATACCACCCACCACCTACCACCACAGCCAAGGAGCACGAGCCCGTGAAATTTTTGACCACTACCCTGATCGCCCTGAGCGCAGTATCCTGCCTATCCGTTGCAACGGCTGCCGACGATTTTCCGAAGCGCCCTATCAATCTAGTCGCCCCCTTTAATGCCGGCGGCGGCACAGATTTGTTGCTGCGTGGTCTGGCCCCACACTTTGCCGAGGCCATTGGTGGCGATACTTATGTTTCAAACATGGCTGGCGGTTCCGGCACAGTCGGCGCGGCCGCCCTCGCTCAGCAAAAGCCCGACGGCTATCAACTCGGCTATTGGTCTATCACGGTCTCTACCATCCAGCCACAGATCAAGGAAGTACCTTATGGCCTGGATAGCTGGACGCCGATCTGTGCAGTCGCCGCATCCCCCACTCTGCTGTTCGTAAACGCCGACAGCCCGTTCAACTCGGTTGAAGATGTGGTCACAGCAGCTAATGCCGAACCCGGCAAACTCGTGTTCGGATCCTCCGGTCCTGGCGCCATGACACATCTGACAACCGTGGCGGCATTTTCAGGGCTGGGCATTCTCGACAAGCTCAAGCACTTGCCTTTTCAAGGATCAGGACCTGCGCTGCAGGCGATGGCTGCCGGCACAATCCAGTTCTTTGGGGACACTGAGATTCTCATGACCAAAGGCGACTTCAAGCCGCTGATGGTATTCAACGAATCCAGACTGGAATCGTTTCCGGATGTACCAACCGCTGCTGAATCAGGCATAGCGGCACCGCTGGACGAACTGTATCTGTGGGGTGGTCTTTTTGCACCGACAGGTGTTGAACAGGCCGTTGCTGACAAGCTGAGTGCCGCGTGTGAAACAGCGGTGATGTCTGACGGGTTTCAGGATTTTGCGACCAAGACCAACACGGTCATCAACTACATGAACGGCTCTGATTTCGATGCCTTTTATCGTGCGCAGTACGAGTCCAACTCATCGATCATAGATGCGGCAGGCTTGTAGTATTGGCCAACGATCGCTAACGACATGATGACCGAGCGCACCAGCCTGTCTCTTACGCTTTTGCTTGTAGGTGTGGGCTTGTTTCTGCATACCTATACGCTGGGCTTTGCTGATCTGGGTGGTGCGTTCAGCCCCGTTTTTTTTCCGCGTATTCTGTTGGCCGGTTGGATAGTGCTGGCCATACTGTCTCTGGTGGCGGATGTCGTTAAGGCACGAGCGGTAACAGGTTCAATTGCAACCATCACGCAGTGGTGGGTGGTGTTGATTTTCATGATTGCCACAGCTGGCTACATTGCATTGCTGGAGTACCTCGGTTTCTTCGCAAGCTCAGCATTGTTTTCCGTCACAGCCCTTGTGGCGAGTGGACAGCGGAAGGTGCTGGATATTGTATTATTCTCACTGTTAGTGCCTGGTGCGCTGGTAGTTCTGTTTAACCATGTGCTGACCATGCCCCTGCCTGTATCAACCTGGTTCTGGTGGATCTGATGCTTGATGCAATACCAGACGCGCTCGCGTTGCTATTCACTCTGCAAGGTTTATCCGTTCTGATTCTGGGCACCTTGCTGGGCATCGTCATGGGCGCGTTGCCCGGTATAGGCTCTACTGTAGCCGTAGCCATGATTCTACCGTTCACACTCACCATGAGTCAGGCTCCCGCTATTCTGTTACTGATCGCCATCTATGCAGGTTCGGTGTATGGCGGTTCTGTCTCGGCCGTACTCATCAATACACCCGGCACACCTCAGTCTGCTGCAACGTGTCTGGATGGCTATCCCATGGCACAACGTGGCGAGGCTGGCAAAGCGCTTGGCTGGGCCACTATTGCCTCAGTTGCCGGAGGACTGACTTCTGCCTTGTTGCTGATTTTCGCTGCACCACAATTGGCAGCCTTCGCACTGAACTTTGGTCCAATAGAGACGTTTGCTCTAGTGCTGTTAGGTCTGACTTGCATTGTCTCTGTGTCCGAAGGTTCACTGATCAAAGGGTTGCTTGCCGGAATGATCGGTCTGTTTCTAGCCTGTGTCGGCGGTGATCCCATTACGGGTGAAGCACGCTTTACCTTTGGCTACTTCCCGCTGATCTCGGGTTTTAATTTGCTCGCCGTTGTCATCGGTGTCTTTGCGTTGAGTGAAGTGCTGACCCGCGTTTCTGAAAAATTGGATACAGCAAAGTCACTAGTCAGCTTCAGCGGTATCGTGTTGCCAAAGCTGGCAGAGTGGAAAGGTCGAATAGGCGGTCTGGTGAAGTCAGTCGCTATCGGCTGTGGCATTGGTGTGTTGCCGGGTACCGGTGCTGCAACGGCCGCCTTCATATCCTATGCAGAAGCACGACGATCATCTCCCCGATCGACAAACTTCGGAAAAGGTGAGCCAGACGGGTTGATTGCCTCCGAGGGTGCCAACAATGCGGTAACCGGTGGTGCACTGATTCCCACCATGGCGTTAGGGATTCCGGGTGATGCGGTAACAGCAGTCATGCTCGCCACACTCACGTTGCACGGCGTCTCGCCTGGCGTGCGCCTCATGGCAGACAACCCAACGCTGATTGCCGCTATCTTCGTCGGCTTCTTCATTATCAACATCATGCTGCTGCCGCTGGGCATGCTGGTCTCGAAAATTGCAGCGCCACTGCTACAGATGCGCGAAAGTTTCATGTTGGCCGCTATCGTAATCCTGTGCGTTGTCGGCGTCTACTTTGTCCGCGGCAATCCTTTCGATTTGCTGATTATGGTGGGTGCCGGTGTGGTCGGATTCCTGTTGCGTCGACAGGGCTTCCCCATGCCACCGCTAGTAATCGGTATGGTGCTCGGGCCCACACTGGAGATCAGTTTGCGACAAGGGCTCATTCTAACAGACGGAAGTTTCAGCGCCTTTTGCACAGGACGCCCTATTGCCACTGTTCTGGCTCTGGCGGCTATCGGTATGTTGAGCCTGCCGTTGGTCCGCCTGCTGAGATCGCGTCGCCAATGAGCGCACCCCGCCTGAGATCCACCGCCGGGCTGACACTGAACACTCGCCTGCACGGCGAAGGCCCACCGTTATTATTCCTTGGAGGTTCCAACTTCGATCTGGCAATTCGCGCACCCGTGTTCGACTCGGCACTGACTCGGCAGTTTACCGTTGCCGCTGCAGATCCTCGTGGACTGGGTAATAGCGACATCCCCGACGGCGACTGGAGCATGAGCGACTATGCCCGCGACGCCATTGACTTGATGGACGCTCTGGAGTGGCCTGCAGCGCAGGTGCTGGGCGAGAGCTTTGGCGCTATGGTGGCGATGGAGCTTGCCATACTGGCACCACACAGAATCGTGAAGCTGGGACTGGCTGCCGGCGCACCCGGTGGACAGGGGGGATCCTCGTATCCGGTTCACGAGCTGTTGAGTATCGGCGAGCCTTGCGAGCGAGCCATTAAAAGCCTGAGTATTCAGGATGACCGGTTCGAGGCGCTACTGGTTCAGGATGAGGCCGAGGCGGAAGTCAGAATTGCTCAACGCCTTAGCAATGATGCCGCATTCATGCAACATTCCCACAACGCTGATGGCTACCCTCGCCTGCTAGCCGCGAGAGCACAGCACGATTGCTGGGAACGGCTCGCAGCCGTCTCCACAGAAACGCTGATCATCGCCGGCAAATTCGACCAGCAGGCTCCACTGGATCGATCACAAGCCATGCACAAGCGCATGCCAGCAGCTGAACTGGCCGTGTTCGACAGCGGACACAACGTGCTGTTCGCCACACCAGACCCTGTGAGACTCATTATTGGCCGCTGGTGCTGCTGAAAAACCCTGTCAGCCTGCCCACTGTCGCAGCATGAAAACCGAATGACGCTGACGGGTTCTCTGGTGGCAAATATCAATCGGCTTCCGCGCTATAGTTTTGCCTCTATAAACACCCTTGGCCTGATCATTGGATAGATGCCGTTGTTCTCCACACGAGACAGTGCTGAACACATGAGCAGACTGGCACAGGCAGTGGTTCCGGACAGAGTTTAGAGTAATGGCAAAATTCCCCTCCAGCGCGAAAGTCGTCATCATCGGGCAAGGCGGCATCACAGGCGCCTCGGTTGCCCACCACCTGATTGAACGTGGCTGGGACAACATTGTCGGCATAGACAAGTCTGCCGTACCCACAGACATCGGCTCCACCGCCCATGCCTCAGACTTCTGCTATGCCACCGCGCACGACAACATGACGTGCTACACCACGAAGTACAGTATCGATTTCTTCGAAAAGCTCGGCCGCTACGCCAAGGTGGGTGGGCTCGAAGTGGCCCGGGTGGGTGATGACGATCGCATGGGAGAGCTGAAGCGAAAGGTGGCCTCGGGTAAAGCCTTTGGTACCAATGCGCGGATGATCAGCGCGGCCGAGGCTAAAGAGAAAATGCCGCTGCTGGAAGAAGACGTTATTCAAGGTGCGTTGTGGGACCCTGACGCGGGTCTTGTGGTACCTCGCTCACAGGTGGTCACCGGGGAAATGGTTGAGGCGTGCGAGAAAACCGGCAAATTGTCTGTCTTCGCGAACACCTCAGCCACCGGACTGGATATCAAGGATGGCCGCATTGTGGGTGTGGAATCCACACGCGGTTATATCAAAGCAGACCATGTCGTTGTCTGCGCTGGATTGTGGGGACGTCTTATTGCCCAGATGGCGGGGGAAGACTTACCCGTTATGCCGGTGGATCATCCATTACTGTGGTTTGGTCCCTATGAAGAATTTGCCGGTACCGGCAAGGATATCGGCTACCCATTACTACGCGATCAAGGCAACTCGGCTTACCTGCGCGACACGGGCGACCCGACCACCAGTGAAGGCGGCATGATCGAATGGGGCTATTACGAAGAGAAGGAACCCCGGTTGTGCCACCCCCGAGACTTGCTGGAAAAAGAAGACGCCAGGCTGTCACCGTCGCAGCGTGACCTGGACATGGAACAGATCATGGAACCGCTGGAACGCGCTATGGAACTCACACCTATTTTGGGTGAATTGGGATTCGACGAAAAACGCTCGTTCAATGGTCTACTGCAAGTCACCGCTGATGGTGGCCCTTCAGTGGGTGAGTCCAGTAAAGTGCGTGGACTGTGGTATGCCGTATCGGTCTGGGTGAAAGACGGACCCGGCACCGGCAAACTAATCGCTGACTGGATGACAGATGGTCGAACAGAACTGGACCATAGCGGTATAGACGTCGCCCGCTACTATCCATTCCAGCAGGAAGAACAGTACATTCACGATCGCTGTTACGAAACAGCGTTCAAGATCTATAACCCGGCTGTGCATAACCGTGAACCCTATTCCAAGGGTCGCGGATTAAGGCGCAGTCCTTTCCATGAACGTGAAGTGGCATTAGGCGGCTACTTCATGGAAGCGGCCGGCTGGGAACGGGCGCATGGCTACGCCAGCAATGAACACCTGCTGGAAAAATTCGGTGAGCAAGTGCCCGTGCGGGAAGCTGAATGGGATAACCGCCACTTCTGGCGTGTGTCCAATGCAGAGCACTTGCAGATCTCCGAAGACGTGGGCATGGTTAATCTGTCTCACTTCGCCATTATCGATGTCACAGGCCCGGATGCTGAAAAGCTTATGGAGTATGTGTGCGTAGCCAAGGTAGGCACCAATACGCCCATCGGCAAAGGCATCTATACACACTTCCTCGATCACACTGGCGGTGTCAGGGCCGACCTGACTGTTATCCGCATGGCCGAAAATCACTTCCGTGTCATGGATGGAGGAGATTCAGGAGCACGTGATCTGGTATGGCTGCAACGCATGAAACGTGATCGTGCGTTGACTGCCGAGGTTGTAGATCGCACTACAGACTTCGCTTGTCTGGGTGTGTGGGGCCCGAACGCCAGAACCACGCTACAGAAAATTGTCGATGATGCGGATGCAATCACGCACGACAACCATCCGTTCATGACGGTGAAAAACATCACCATCAATAACGTGAATGTCGCAGCGTTTCGTATTTCCTATGTCGGCGAACAAGGCTGGGAACTTCACTTCAAGTACGACGACGGCCTGAGTGTATGGGATGCACTGGCGAGCGAAGGCGTCACACCTATTGGCGTAGAAACCTATGCCAACAGCAGGCGTCTTGAGAAGAGCTTGCGCTTGCAAAACGCTGACTTGCTCACCGAATACAACCTGCTGGAGGCTGACCTTGCACGGCCGCTGGTCAAGGCTGCAGACTTTCACGGCAAAGAGGCCTACGTTGCACAGCGCGAGTTACCGGAGCAGGTTGCTTACCTGTGCACACTGACCTTATCGAATAACACCGACAGCGACGGTGTTGCGCGTTACCCGGTGGGCATCTGCCCGATCATGGATCCGACCACCGGCCAGACACTGGTGGATGACAAAGGCCGGCGTTCTTACACCACAAGCTTTGCGTATGGACCCACAGTGGGTAAGAACATCGCACTGGGGTATCTGCCCAATGCGTATTGTAAAGAGGGCACTGAGCTACAGATCGAGTATTTCGGCGAAACCTACCCTGTCATTGTAGAGTCTGTTGGATACAAGCCACTGTATGATCCGGAGAACCTCAAGCCGAAGTCGTAGCGGCCGTCGTGTCGGTAAGCTCTTGGCATCAGCATTGCTCCTGTAATTGAAAACCGGCGATCAGCCACACGTGGTGTGTGTGAGCTGTTCGCGCTATTACTGGATACACCTACGCCATGCCTGCACGAACCCGGTTCATCCGCTTGTTTATCCTCTTGCCATGCCTGGCGGGGAGCTGGTCTTCGGGGGCAATCGCTGATACGCGAACCTACCAGGCAACCACAGACTTTCCGGTACTCGATGCTGGCGCTGTTCCCTATTACTCTGAGGCACCCGGGCGTCCATCACTGGCCATCAACGCCGCCATTGAGAGCTATCGCGATGTATTCGCTCGTGCAACTGTGGTGTACGACGGCACTGAAGGCGTGCATGATTTTACGCTTGTAGCATTGGCAGAACTCGATGGTGAAGCCGACTATCAGTTACTGATAAACGGTGTCGTTGTGGGTACGGCGACCAACCCCGAAGTTGAGTTTGACTACACCGTAGTCCGTCATTCTTTCCCTGATATCAATGTACCCGCAGGCGCTGTGCTTGCCGTGGAATCACTGGCCAATACGAACGGCAAGATACCCGAAGGTGATGGCACCGCTTTTGCGCGAGGTCGCTGGACTACGTTGGAGCTGAAGGTGACAGACAGCGATCAGGAACCTGTTGATTCAGTTCCAACGGACGTTGATCTTGAACTGACGATGAGCAGTGACAGACAGATGCTGGTCGTTGACGAGCCCTTTACGCTGGAATTGAGTGTAAGCAATGCTGACAACAGTGTGGCGGCAACTCAGCCTGTTATCCGATTGAATCTTCCGTTGCAGCGTCTGACGGTTGTCTCTGCAGATCAGTGCATTATCGATCCTGATGACTTGGTATGCAGCTTCCCGGAAATACCGTCTGGCACGAGTCAGACAATGGCATTGTCTTTTTCAATCACCGACGATTCCGCTCCCTTCACGGTCATGGCATCAGCCAGTGCTGATCAGACTGATAGAGATGGCAGGAACAACGTCGCAACTATCAGCGTTGATATGGCCGCGCGTGACTCTGATATGGGCGTAGAGACGGAGACGGAGAGTGAAACAGGAACAGAAACAGAAAATGAGAGTCAACCTCAGACACAGAACCAGACTTTCACCGAGACTGAAAACAGCAGCGTGTCCAAGTCCAGTTCCAGCGGTGGTGGCTCTGCCTCGCTACTCTGGTTCTTGCTACTCCTGCCTGTAGCGTTAAAAGCACGAGACTTCAAACGCTACTTGATCCACTAAATTCAGGAAGAGGCATATCTTGTCAGATAACGATCCAGTTGGTTGGCAAACTGTTGTCGGTCCCCCGCATTCATGGGGGGCGGCCCACCGCCGAGTTGCACACCACTGCTTCGCATCGAATCCATGAAGTCTCGCATATTCAGTTTCTGCCTGATGGTATCGAGAACATAAAGCTCACCTCGTGGCGTGAGTGCATGCGCACCTTTTTCCATGACTTCCGCCGCCAGTGGAATATCTGAGGTAACCACCAGGTCATCGATCTGGGCACGTTTGACAATTTCGTTATCGGCGACATCAAAGCCCTGCGGCACCTGCACAGAGGTTATGTTGGCCACCTTGGGTGTGCGTATGTACTGATTGGCGACAAGGGTGAGCGAAACACCGGTTCGACGGGCAGCCTTGTAGAGTATGTCTCGTATCAACGTGGGACAGGCATCGGCGTCGACCCAGATAGTCATGAGTGGTAAGCAGCCATCAGACGCTACACAGCATCTGGTTGGTTTTCCGGCAAGGCATGTATAAACGCCGGTAGTGCCAGACACTGTGTAACAATACGCTCGATAGTGGGATAGGCATCCAGTGATACATCGAAGCGCCGGTTGTTTACGGCCTGTGACACCAGACACACATCGGCTAACGATACCGTATCGCCGTGACAAAAGCGTCCTGTTTCAGGCTCATCTGTCAATCGTGATTCCAGTGCAGCGAACCCTTCGTTGGCCCATTGCTGGAACCAGTCTTTCACCGCGGCATCATCAGCACCAAACTCGGTACGGATGTATTGCAATAGGCGCAGGTTATTGATGGGATGTATATCCATCGCCACAATCTGGGCCAGTGATCTTACCCGTGCGCGGGCTATCGGGGTATCAGGCAATAGCGCAGGCGCAGGATGTACCTCGTCCAGGTATTCCATGATCGCCATGGATTGTGCGATGACACCGTCTGGGGTTTGCAACGCGGGCACCAACCCCTGTGGGTTAAGCGATAGAAAGCTCTCTTGTTTATGAGCGTTGTCCAGTAACGCATAACCCGCATACTCGTAGTCAAGCCCTTTCAGAGCCAGCACGATACGCACTCTCAAAGAGGTTGATGAGCGAAAATAGTTATGCAGTATGAGTGTCATCAGCGGGAGATTTTCTCGACAACCTGATCAATTTCACCAAAAATAGAGACACCTGATGTGTCTTTCATGTGGATGCGTACCGTGTCGCCAAACTGCATGAACTGCGTGGCAGGCTTACCATTGTTGATGGTTTCGATCATGCGGATCTCCGCTATGCAGGAATACCCCACGCCGCCTTGCGCTATCGGCTTGCCGGGCTCACCGTCCAGCTTGTTACTGACCGTACCTGAACCCACAATGGTACCGGCACCCAACGCTCTGGATTTTGCCGCATGAGCCACGAGCTGAGGGAAATTGAAGGTCATGTCTACGCCGGCTTCGGCTTTACCGAAAGGGTGTTCGTTATAGTCCACCAGCAGAGGCAGATGCACCTTGCCATCACGCCAGGCATCGCCCAACTCATCGGGTGTCACCGCAACCGGTGAAAACGCTGAAGACGGTTTACTCTGGAAGAAACCAAAGCCTTTACCCAGCTCACCGGGTATCAGAGCGCGCAACGACACATCATTGACCAACATGATCAGTCGAATGGATTCAGTCGCGTTTTCAGGACTGACACCTAGCGGTACATCACCCGTAATAACAGCCACTTCGGCTTCCATGTCGATGCCCCACTCTGTTGTTGGCATTTTTATGGATTCACGTGGCGCCAGAAAGGTATCCGACCCACCTTGATACATGAGCGGGTCAGTCCAGAAGCTTTCGGGAATTTCAGCACCCCGTGCTTTTCGCACCAGCTCCACATGATTGACATAGGCAGACCCGTCGGCCCACTGATACGCACGTGGCAACGGTGATTCAGCGACGCTCTGATCAAACGCTGCGCCCATATTCTCATCGCCATTAAGCTTGTCCGAAAGCGCTTTCAGTGCCGGCTCGCAAGCCTGCCATTGATCCAACGCTGATTGCAGCGTCTGGGCAATCCCGGTTGCCGGTATGCAACGGGACAGATCTCTGGAGACAATCACGAGTTGTCCATCGCGAGTCGCGTTATTCAGCGTGGCGAGTTTCATTGTTCGTTGATACCTTGGTGAGCGAGCCTGATGGCTTCGCGGATAACAGATGGATCACCCACCTGATTCAGTAGAATGAGAACCAGCCTTGTATTAAACCGACAAGCCTGTGCAGCGTCCATACCCTGCATCGCATCCAGCAAGCTAGTATAGACCGCGTCGGCGTCCGGCCCCAGATTGTTGTCGGTAATCAGGCTCATGCCGCCAATCCTTGGCCAGCACCTAAAGCCTGTTTCATTGCGCGACTGATAGCCTGCACATCAGCATGGTCTGCAGGCCATCGCGCGGCGATGTGCTGATCGGGCCTGATCAGGAAGACGCCTTTTCCATAACGACGGGTAGCGACTTCACTGGCCTTGATCGATACTACGGACACGCCTGGTAATGCGCCCAGATCGGCGGGAGTTTGTGCATCCACAACCAGCACGACAAATGCGCGGCCCAGCAGTGGTAACAACCATTGTTCGCTGTTGATTGGCAAGTCTGGCGCAACACAGCCCACGGACGATGCTGGTTTGAAATCAGTACTATCGGTTGACTCCTCGTCGGTTGTTTGCAATGACATACCTGTGAGTGCGCAAGGTGTGGATAGTCGTCCGGAATTGATCAAGCTACGGGCAAAGGGTAAGTCAGCAGCCAGATCCAGCACCTCATCGCGGTACATTCTCTCTACCTCACTCACCGGCGACATGAACCGTGTTGCCCCTGCCGAATGCCGAATGTTTTCATCCGCACCGTGGCCTCGTTCCTCTTCGTAGCTGTGCAGCAACGTGGGTGCTGCAGTGCCCTTGAGAATGGCAGCCAGCTTCCAGCACAGGTTATCTACGTCATGAATACCACCGTTACCCCCTCTGGCGCCAAATGGCGAGACCACATGCGCGCTATCACCTACAAACAGCAAACGTCCGTGCACAAACTGTTTAAGCCGGGCACACCTGAACCGATAAACACTGACCCAATCAAGCTTGAAGGGTTTATCGCCAACTACCTGCCTGATTCTGGGAAGGACCCTGTCGGGTTGCTTCTCAAGCTCAGGATCGGCATCGGGTCCCAGTTGCAGATCTATACGATAGATGTTGTCGGGTTGCTTGTGTAACAACGCCGACTGCCCTTCATGAAACGGCGGCTTGAACCAGAACCAGCGCTCTGGTCTGCCCGCTTCGGGAAAGGGATCTTCATGCATTTCAATGTCGGCAATAAGGAAGCGCTCTTCAAAGCTCTGTCCCTCAAAAGACAATCCCATGCGCTTGCGAGTGGGTGAGCCTGCACCATCACACGCCATAACATAGTCGGCCGTGATTTCATAGGCGCCATCATCTGTGTCGATAGTCAGGCGCACACCTGAATCATCGGCTTCATGGCTGACTACTCGGTTACTGAAACGCAGGTCTATCAGGTCGGAGAATTCTTTCGCACGCTCTACCAGGAAATTTTCTACGTGATATTGCTGCAGGTTAATGAAGGCCGGCATCTTGTGGCCATCATCTGGCAAGAGATCGAAGTTAAATACTTCATCGTGACCATGAAACAACCTTCCGGTTTGCCAAGTAACGCCCTTGGCTACCATGCGCTCCCCGACACCGAGCCTGTCAAGGATATCCAGTGTTCGCTTTGCCCAGCAGATGGCTCGCGAACCGGTTGATACGGCGTTGTTATCACTCAGCAATACAACCGGGATGTCGTGTTGTGCCAGATCGATTGCCGCAGCCAGCCCTATCGGGCCTGCACCAATAATCGCTACCCGATAACGATGAGGTGGCGCACCTGAAAGCTCGGGTACGCGTTTGACCTCGAAGGGTTGATAACCTGCTTCAGACATGGCGCTACCCTTGAAGATCAGTCCACAACTGCTTGTCACGCTCAGCTGTCCAGATACGCGGCGTATCCAGATCGCGTGCCTCATCGTAAGCTCGCGCAACGTTAAACGGCAGACAGTGTTCGTAGATGGCGTAGTCGCCAAATTTCTCATCGCACGATGCGCGACAGGCATCCCAGGCCTCTTTAAGAGAACCGCCACCCAGAGCCACTTTGGCTACAGGCCCGTACGTGGACTTGACAAAATCTGCCGTCAGATCCAGCGCCTCGTTGACCATGTCTCTGCCAACCAGTGCATCACCCCTACCCGGTGCAATGGCATCTACATCGAAACGTCGTATCGCCTCAAGCGTAGTTGGCCAGTCGTGAAAATGCGCATCCCCACAGTAGCAGGCAGATCGGTATTCAACGATGTCACCGGTGAACATCACGTTCTGATCTGGCACGTAGGCAACGATGTCTCCAGCGGTATGTGCACGACCCAGAAACATCAGGTCTACTCGGCGTTTACCGAGGTAGAAAGTCTGGCGTTGACTGAACGTCTGGGTTGGCCACGTCAGACCTTTGATTTCTTCATGCCCCTGAAACAGCCGAGGGAACCGGTCGAATTCAGAGTCCCAGTCTTCCTGCCCACGCTCTACTACCATGGCACGTGCTTTCTCGGACATGACAATATCCTGCGCCTGATAGGCAGCAGCACCTAACACACGAACCGCGTGGTAATGCGAAAGCACAACATGCTTGATGGGTTTATCTGTCACTGACTGGACTTTCTCCACAACCATCCGGGCAAGTCGGGGTGTTGCCTGCGCATCCACAATCATCACGCTGTCATCGCCGATGATAACGCCGGTGTTAGGATCACCTTCGGCAGTGAAGGCCCACAAGTCCTTGCCTACTTCCGTAAACGATACCTTCTTTTCTGCCATATCCCCTTGGGATGCGAACGCCTTGCTCATGAGTTTGTCTCTTGTCTGGGAAAATTGCGTTTCAAGTCGCGCCAGCAATCTACGTAGTCATCCTGCAGACCCTCTAGCTGACTGGCATAACGTGAAACAATTTGCGGGTACCGGGTCTCGAACATGAACGCCAGCGTGTTTTCAAGTTTTACGGGAGTGAGCGTCGCTGTCGTGGCTTTCTCATAACCAAACGCGTCGGGGCCATGAGGCAGCATCTGGTTATGCAAGCTGGCACCTCCAGGTACAAAGCCTTTCTCCTTTGCATCATAGGCACCCTTGATCAGGCCCATGAACTCACTCATGATATTGCGGTGATACCACGGTGGGCGAAAAGTATGCTCCGCCACCATCCATCGCGGAGGGAAAATAACAAAATCGATATTGGCTGTTCCATCCTGTTCCGTGGGTGATGTGAGTACGGTGAATATGGAGGGATCAGGGTGATCAAAACCGATAGCACCCACCGGTGAGAAAGTGGACAAATCATACTTGTAAGGCGCGTAGTTACCGTGCCAGGCAACCACATCCAGTGGCGATTGCCCGATGTCCGTGATCTGAAACATACCGGCCCACTTGTACACAACAGAGCATGGCTCTTCCTTGTCTTCAAAAGCGGCCATTGGCGTTTTGAAGTCGCGAGGGTTGGCCAGACAGTTGGCACCGATAGGCCCACGTTCAGGCAACTCCAACGGCGCACCATAGTTTTCGCACAAGTACCCGCGTGCATTGTCCTTCAGACAATCTGCTCTGAACGTCATGCCACGTGGCACCACCGCAATCTCTCCCGGTGCAACGTGCATACAACCCAGCTCAGTGAACAGACGGATAGCACCGTGTTGCGGGACGAACAACAACTCACCATCGGCGTTACAGAAATAACTATCAGGTAGATTCAGATTAAAGTCGAAAAGGTGGGCCGCCATGCCAGTTTGCGACATGACATCGCCCGCTGTTGTCATGGTATGAACACCGTGCATGAATGAGGTACCAGATGGCGCTACGGGTATCGGATCCCATCGGTATTGACCTAGCGGCAATGATGACACCCGCTGCGGAGCGGAGAGCCACTCATCGTATGCGGCTGGCCTGAAGCGATGAGTGTGCAAAACACTGGGCCTGATTCTATACAGCCATGAGCGTTCGTTCTTCCCTTTAGGCGCTGTAAATGCCGAGCCGGATAGCTGTTCAGCGTAAAGCCCGAAAGCACACTGTTGTGGACTGTTCTGTCCCTGCGGCAAAGCGCCCGCTAAAGATTCTGTTTCGAAGTTGTTGCCAAAGCCTGATTGATAGGCCAGATCTGAAGCCTCCATGGGGGACTCATACGCTATTGCGGAATAAGTTACAATTGTAACCATTGATTTTGTAACTATCAACGCCCATGAGTGATTCACCCGAGTTGCTGGTACTCGAGCAGTTTCTGCCATTCCAGCTCAATAGAATCTCCGAGTCCATCAGCCAGGATTTTGCTCAGCATTACCGACGTGAATACGGTATGACTCGACCCGAGTGGCGCACGCTGGCGGTGCTCGGTCAATACGGGGTGCTCACCAGCACACAGATCTGCCACTACTCCACCATGCACAAGACCAAAGTGAGTCGTGCTGTGCAATCGCTGGCCAAACGCAGCTGGTTAGTGCGGGAGCGGGACGCCTCGGACCGCAGGCTGGAATATTTACAGCTGACCGCAAAGGGTCGTGGAAATTACGGCAAGCTCGTGAAACTTGCCCGGGAATTTGAGAAAGAGTTGCAGAATGCACTCACACCGTCGGCTTACGCCAAAGTTCAGGAGGCATTGCACCTACTCGAAGCACTGGAGTTACACCGGACGCCATAACCGTGACTAACACTATTTCAATAACACTTCTCCATTGCGCTCTACTGATCATGACTACCACGACTACCTCTATACACGCCGCAACAACTGACCCAGCACAAAATGCTGAGCAGGTTTCATTAGCATCGCTCCAGTGGAAGCATCGGGTAGTCATCGCGTTCACTCACAACGGGGATACTCAGGCACTGTTATTCAAGGAGTGGGTGGAGGCCAATACCTGCGAACTTGATGAACGGGATCTGCATGTGCATCTGGTAACAGACGGACAGTCCATGGCCTTGCACGGTCCTGATTATTCGCTTGATGACGCATCCGTACAGTTGCTGGTACAACGCAGAAAACATGCAGACCAGCTGTTCGAGATGGTACTACTTGGCAAGGACGGCGGTATTAAGGCCTATGCTACTGCCGCTTCAGCTCTGACAGAATTCATGACACGGATTGATGGAATGCCCATGCGAAGATCCGAAGCATCGGATCAGTCAAGCGGTTGCCAATAGCGCGTGCTGCGCAAAAACACGGTTTAAAGCATAAACCAGATCAGCATGACACAACTGCCGACTACCATTGTGCTGACAAACATGACCCTGGCAATACTACGGTCGCTGTGCCTCTTCGAATTCATTATCTGCATCCTTCACGCACGCCTTGTGCAGGAAGGAATCAGATTTCGTGCCAGCTCTATGGTTGTTAACGCGTCCTGTGATCTGAATCACACCGCATAAAATTAAAATCCGACCGTAAACGCAATTGAAGAATCCGAATCATCAATGGACTCAAATCCATCGATATCAACACGCCTGATGCGGTGACTGACCTTAACCGCGCCCTGTGCCAGACGCATCGATATACCCACTTCTGCCTGTGATTGAAGGTAGCTGCTGCTGCCGGTTATATCGGCATCCAACTCAAGCTTGAACAAGTCAGACAGCACCTGGCTCACCTTACCCCTGACCAGACCCAGCGCCTCTTCCGCCTTATCAACCCCTGATTCGGTTGAGTAATTTGTTGCTCGAACGCCAAGTCCGGCTTCCACCCATACCTGGCGTTGTGCGGTATTAACAAGCTCGGTGCCCACGCCACCCACAAGTAGCGTCTCGTTATCTATCTGCAGGGGTTTATCGATTCTTACACTGCCATCACCAAACGCGTATACCGTATCGGTAAACCAGTAGCGAGGCTTGTAACCTATCTCATAACTGCTGCTACCTGAGCGTATCCAGTCAGCGTACACATAATGACTGAGCGGCCTGTCATCGAGACTGGCACGCAGGCGTAGTCTGGTTGCCGTATTGCCGTCCCTGATTACTGAACCGCCTTCGACGCCGCCTGTCCACTCAGCTCTCAGCGATAAAGGCACCAGCAAGGCAGGTGTCAATACCATGACCCATAGCAGCTTAAACATGATTTTCGGGCCTGTCCTATTCGTGTGCGTCAGAATATCACTATTCGAATCCACAGGAATGTAAAACAGAACAACAAAACCTGACAGGCTATTGAGTTTTCACCGTTACAAGCTTTAGCGGGCACTGACAGGTGCACCGTATCGACGACGTGATCCGGATCAACCTGATAGCAACGCAAGACCACTCTGAGTACCTTGTCAGTTGACCTGCCGACAGTGTACCGTTCATGCTTCGGTGCGCAGGTGCTCTATAAATTCCTGAGTTAGCGCATTGTTCGGCGCCATATGGTTCAGCTCTTTGTAGGCCCGGACTGCCCTGAAGGTCTGCGCACCAGCCAACCCATCAACAGCGCCGTCGTACAACCCCATGAGCTTCATGGTCTCCTGAACCATCATAACCTCGTGTGTAGCCGCCAGTGTATAGCCTCTGTTATTAACACTCATGTATGTTCATTTAGAAAAAACCCTATTGGAATCCTGCTGCCTCGCGACGCATTATTACCCAAACAGGCACTATGTCAACCACTCTTACCGAGAGGGTCTGCCCTATACGTTCATTGAGTACAAGCATCTTCAATAAGTGTCATATTTATCGCCTCCTTCTTACTACTACTCTGGCCATAGCCAGTCGATAAATAATAAGATCACATTTTTTACGAGTGGCACCCGACTGCGAATTTTACTCGGCGTCGTTGCAGTCGCAGGCTCGAAATGCTTACCACCACGCGAATCAAGGCCTGCCTTCTAAATCCCAGTGATGCATAAAATTTCGGCCTAGGCGGCCCCCGCTGTACTCTTTTTTTCTGGATCTCTCGCGGCCGCCTGAGCCTAGAGTGACTAGGCCTGCGCGGCCCGACTCAATCCAGTAAAAACTCCGTGCAGTGGGGGCCGCCTCCGGTACTCATATACTGCTCTATACGCTTCTGGACTCTAAATTTTATGCATCACTAAGGTAAAGTAATTATTTTGATATCCGCTTACTCATTGTAGTAGCGCGTAGTTTTTCGTCAGTGCGATATCAACCGTAAAACAATAGCCCTCCAGCACTCTATAAGTTGTATTATCATTTGCGTTCGATGCTGGCCTCTCCCAAAGCTTGGTAATACTATCAACAAACACCTCAAGCCCAGCACCACTCAATGGTCATGCGCCTTGCTGGCATTGATTGTCATACCCACTCTGGCTTTCCCCCTGCCCATCCAACTTGCAGTTAACTGGCTACACGGCATAACAGTTGCTGCGTTCAGTACACTGCTTGTCTGGCTGCTGTTGATAGCCCTACTGCTCTGCGCCACCAGCGCATTGTGGCCCCGTATAGGGCATCTTAAACTGGGACTTGCCAACGACAAACCAGAATTCTCACTGTTTGCCTGGATCACCATGCTGTACGGCGCGGGCGTAAGTGCAGCACTGATTAACTGGTCGGTAGCTGAGCCACTACATTTTCTGCAAGAAAACCCAGACAATATTCTCGGCACAGCAACTATCGGCACAGCAGAAAATTTTCGCATGGCATTGAAATGGGCTTTTGTTCATTGGGGCATCAGCGCTTGGGCTTGTTATGCCATCACGGGGCTGGGCCTGGCTTTTACTTGCTATCGCCAGGGAAAACCACTAGGCATCAGCACCGCTTTGACACCTATTCTAGGTAATACATGGGCACAAGCCTCAGGTGGCTTCCTGAATATCATTACCTTGGTGGTGGGCATGTTGTGTCTGTGGAATATACTCAGCCTGGGCATTGAGCAGGTGAGATCCAACTTTCTATGGCTGGGTATGAACACCGCCACGCTACCGGTAGACCCTGCCGCGTTCGTACCTTTGGTTGTAGTCATCGTTGTCGTTGTTTCATCAGTGGCCTGTATCAGCTCAGGGCCTGCACGCGGCATAAAATGGATGTCTATAATCAACGTAGCATTGAGCGCAATACTACTGGTATCGTTGCTTGGTGCGACTTCGTTCAGCGGCTTGACGATATTCTTTGTCTGTCTAACGGACTACTTTGTCGCCTTGCCAGTCTTACTTACCAGTGTCTGGCGTGGTAACGACCTGCCCGCCAGCGTACCTTCACAGCTTCAGAACTGGCAACAGCAATGGTCCTTCTTCCACTGGACATGGTGGATTCCCTTTACCGTTTTCATTGGCTATTTCATGGCACGTATATCAAGGGGGCGTACGGTGAGAGAGTTTGTGCTGGCGGCAATGCTGGCACCCGCATTCATGTGTTTTAGCTGGTTGGCCTGGGCTGGCGGCACAGGTATGCAACTTGAAACTACCGCAGTGCGGGGTATTGAGCTGGGATCAGTGGCCGACGCAGACAAGTTGCTGGCTATTATCCAGCACCTGTTCACACCCATTCCGAGCATATTCCTGCTTGCACTCACCTTCTGCCTGATTGGCACTTATATGATTACCTCTGTAGCCAGTGCACTGTTCGTCATAGGCTCTGTGTCCGCCTCAGGCGAGGTGGCTCGGTCCACACGATCCCAGTTCATGCTATGGGCCGTTGTACTGGCAGCTGTTACTCTGTGTATTGACTACTTTAGCGCAGCTGCCGCGCTACAAGTGATCATGTGCCTATCCGCTGTCCCCGTCTCCCTACTCGTTGCGTTGCTGTGTGGCTCATTTATAAAAGGTGTCTACATGGAACTGGGAGCAAAACCCGCTCGCCCCCCTCTATAGCATTTGCAGGCTGCGGCAAGCGAGTGTTTGAGAAAGATTGCAGCCTGAATACGCAGACGTGCATCAGCTATCGCAGCGTTCATACCATCGATACGTCACATCAACGCTCAGCGGTTGATTCATCAGTGATGCCAAACCTGCCTGAAGTCCTGCTTGCCTATCAGCTGCAATACGGTGCCCGTGAGGCGTCATGGCCAACACCTGCGCTGCCAACTCTACTGAGCAGACACTGCCGTGGCTTTTAGCGGTGGACTGATGAACGAGCCGATACCCCGCCGCCACTGCGTCACTATCGTTGGCGCTACCACGGATATTGACCTTATTATAGACAAGCTGGCGAAGTTCAATCAGGTGCAACGGCCCCGCATGCGCAACCAGAACCTGTTGACCCGTTGATTGTAGCGCCGCCCAGGGCTGCCACGTTTCAAAACCGAAGACACTGGTTATGACATCAACAGATCCGGGCAACACAGGCAGACGCTTGTTATTGCCGACCGCCCAGGTAACTTCTGGATACAGACGCGCTGCCGCCATGATTGCCCATTTGGAAATATCAACACCCATGAACACAGGTGGGGATGCCTGCACGGGACTGGATAGAGCAATGCGCATGCGGTCGGTATAGTAGCCTTCACCGCATCCGGCGTCGAGTACCACCAAGGCTCTGTCACTAACAGGTTTGATGCGTGATGCCAGCTGCGCCGATAACGTTATAGCGGCAGACTCATAGAGACCAGACGCCATGACACTGCGCCGTGCCGCTACCATATCTTTTGAGTCACCCGGATCGCGAGACGTTTTCTGGGATGCCGGAAGCAGATTCAGGTACCCCTGACGCGCCAGATCGAAATGATGGTTTTTCTCACACTGCCAACTGACTCCGCCATCGGTCAGCGGCAAACCATCATGCGGGCAGGCAAGTGGTGCTAGCGGGTTGATCACACGAATTGTCTCGTTGTTATCTTAAAGACAGGCATGGGTTTTAGCTGACCAAGTGCGAAGCGCAAGCACTACCTTCTCCGGTGAGCTTACCTACAACCGACACTAATTCAAGCCAACACTCCCCTACAGCTGCTCGCCCAGCTTCCGAATCAACACTTGTCAGCGCCGGCAAACTGTCACTTGTACTGTGTCACACACTTTGTCAAGCCCGACAACACCGACTGGAACAACGCTTCAAAGCGTCAAGGGCCCGTGACGATATCAGCCAAAGTATGGCAGTATCAATAACATCGATCACCTCGGAGGATACGATATGACACTGAAGAAAATAATTCCACTGTGCGCCATCGCACTAGCAGCCTCGTCTACACAGGCGTTGGCTGAGAATACCTTTCGCTGGACCAGCCAGGGCGACGCCCTGACGCTGGATCCGCATTCACAAAATGAAGGCCCGACCGTTGCCACTGCTGGAATGATCTACGAAAGCCTTGTCACACGCGATACAGACCTTGTTCTGCAGCCGGAACTGGCACAGTCATGGGAACCAATGGATGGCAACATCTGGCGCTTTACACTGCGTGAAGGCGTTAAGTTCCAGGGCGGCGAAGATTTCACGGCAGAAGACGTTGCTTTCAGTATTGCTCGAGCCAAACACGAAAAATCAGATTTCAAAGAGCAGGTCGGCAGCATCACGGAGGTTATTGTTGTTGATGATTTCACCATCGATCTGGTGACTGAAGAGATCGATCCCATTCTGCCCAACAAGCTCACCTCGTTCTACATCATGGACAAGGGCTGGTCCGAAGCCAACAACGTGGCAACCCCACAGGACTTCGCTGGCAAGGAAGAAACCTTTGCTGTCAGAAACACGAACGGTACCGGCCCCTTCAAACTGGTAAGTCGTGCACCCGACGAGCTAACCGTGATGGAAAAAAATACGGACTGGTGGGCTGCTGGTCAATTCCCCACCAATATAGATCGCATTGAATATCGCCCTATTGCCAACGCCGCCACACGTGTTGCTGCGCTGCTATCCGATGAAGTGGACTTCATTCTTGATCCACCCCTGCAGGATCTGAAGCGCATTGAGGCTGCAGACGGACTCAAGACCAGCACAGTCCCACAAATTCGTACCATCTTTTTCGGTATGGATCAAGGCATCGATGAGCTTCGCACGTCTAACATCAAGGGCGAAAACCCGTTTGCCGACGTTCGCGTGCGTGAAGCCATGAACCTGGCCATCGATCGCAAGGCTATTCAACGTGTGGTCATGGAAGGCTTGAGCTTTCCTGCTGGCATGGTCACCTCTCCAGGTGTATTAGGCAATACGCCAGAGCAGGATGCAGAAATTCCTCTGGATGTTGATAAAGCCAAGTCACTGCTAGCTGATGCTGGTTATCCAGACGGTTTTTCCGTGCAACTCGACTGCCCGAATAATCGTTACATCAACGATGAAAAAATCTGTCAGGCAGCCGTTTCCATGTTGTCGAAGATTGGTGTCGACGTCAGCCTGGACGCCATTCCCAAAGCTCAGCACTTCCCGAAGATCCAGAACCGAACCACTGACTTCTACATGCTGGGCTGGGGCGTACCTACGCTCGACAGCCACTATGTCTTCTCCTACCTGCTGGACGCTGAAGGTTCGTGGAATGCAGCTGACTACAACAACGAGAGTGTCAACTCACTGATCAAGGCCATGGCATCCGAGACAGATCTTGCCAAGCGTGAACAGATGATCGACGAGGCCTGGACTCAGGTTCGCAAAGACATGCCTTACATTCCCATTCACCACCAGGTTATTGCCTGGGGTATGAGTGACAACGTAGACACGGCCATGTCTGCAGACGATGCACTACGTCCACGCTTCATCACCATGAAGTGATGTGACTCAGCAAAAGGGCGGTGTTAGCCGCCCTTTTGTTTTATCCCAAACGGCAACCGCTTAATGCTCTCTCACATTCTTCGACGCATCGCTCAATCAATCTTCGTGATGGCAGCGGTGTCTCTCATCTCGTTCTCGCTGTTCAACTTTGTTGGCGACCCTGTCAACAACATGGTGGGCCAGGAGGCGACACGTGAAGACCGTGTTCTCATCCGTCAACAGCTAGGGTTGGACGACCCCATCTTCACGCAGTACACACGCTTCATGGGTAATGCCATACGAGGTGACTTCGGTCTTAGCTACCGTATCAAGCGACCGGTTGGCGAACTCATCAAGGAGCGATTGCCTGCCACACTGGAACTGGTGTTCGTCTCCGCAATCATTGCACTGGTCGTAGGTATAGCCGCCGGTGTCTATACCGGCATACGGCGTACCGGCTGGCTTTCAAAAACCATTCTCTCGACTTCATTGGTGGGCGTATCTCTACCCACCTTCATTATCGGTATTGCTCTGATCTACCTGTTTGCGGTGACGCTACGTTGGCTGCCCTCCTCCGGCCGCGCTGGTGTTGTTGAACTGGGATGGTGGAAAACCAGCTTTCTCACTATTGATGGTTGGCGATCCATCATCTTGCCGGCTATTACATTAAGCCTGTTCCAGCTCACCATGATCCTGCGTCTGGTTCGTGCAGAGATGCTTGAAGTGATGCAAGCCGACTACATCAAGTTTGCCCGCGCTCGTGGATTATCCGAACGCGCCATCAACTTCGTTCATGCATTGAAGAACACGTTGGTTCCTGTCATCACGATTATCGGGTTGAACATAGGTGGCCTTATTGCATTTTCAGTGATAACCGAAACCGTCTTTCAATGGCCGGGCACGGGCTTGATGTTTATCCAGGCGGTAGACTTTGCCGACGTACCCATTATGGCGGCTTACCTGTGTTTCGTTGCGCTGGTGTTTGTTGTTGTCAATCTGGTTGTTGATCTTCTCTACGTCATTATAGATCCGCGTATCAGACTGGGAGGTCGGTAGCATGCATACCGATGCCTCAAAAGGCTTATTCAAACGTCTGGTTGATAACGACATAGCCTGGTCATTTATTCATTCACCCGCTGCCATCATTGCCGCCACCATCACACTGGTGTGCGTGCTGGCAACCATGCTGGCTCCGTGGCTGGCACCGTTCGATCCCTTCGACGCAACGCAAATTTCCTTGTGGGATGGCAAGTTACCGCCGTCATGGATTGAAGGTGGGCAGAGTCAGTACCTGCTGGGCACTGATAATCAAGGCCGCGACATGTTGTCCACCATTCTCTATGGTGGACGCCTCTCTATCATCGTAGGCCTGGCCGCAGTCTGTCTGGGTATGGTGCTGGGTGTCATGCTAGGTGTAATCTCCGGCTACTTTGGCGGCGCTGTGGATGCACTCATCATGCGTGTCGCCGATGTTCAGCTGACCATTCCCGGCATCCTGCTGGCTATTCTCATCAACGGTATTGGTCGTACCCTGCTGCCTCTGGAGATGCGCGAAGACTTCGCTATCTACGTAGTGATATTTGCCATAGGCTTAACGGACTGGCCGCAGTTTGCGCGAGTCACACGCGGCGCAACTCTGGTTGAATCGCAGAAAGAGTATGTACAGGCCGCGCGAGTAATCGGCTTGCCCCGTTGGCTGATCATTGTCCGTCATATACTGCCTAACGTGATGCGACCCGTACTGGTCATCGCCACCATCGGTCTGGCTCTGGCTATTATCTCTGAGGCCACGCTCTCTTTTCTGGGTCAGGGAATTCCTGCCACCACCCCTAGCCTCGGTACGCTTATTCGGGTGGGTAACGAGTACCTGTTTTCAGGGCTTTGGTGGATTACGTTTTTTCCGGCAGCGGCACTGGTTATTCTGGTGTTTGCCGTGAACCTGCTGGGTGACTGGATGCGCGACGCACTGAACCCGAAGCTGCGCTGATGGACACCCAACAAAGCTTGCTGGACATCAACAACCTGTGCATACAGTTTCCTACGCGCCGTGAAATCATTGATGCAGCCAGAGGCATCACCCTGACCTTGCAGCCCGGTGAAGTGCTCGGGCTTGTCGGTGAATCCGGTGCGGGTAAATCAACCATCGGCAACGCCATCGTCAACTTACTGGAGCCTCCCGGTCGAATTAGCGATGGCTCTATCGTGTTTCAGGGTGAGGAGCTGCGCGGGCTCGATGAAGACGCCATGCGCAAGGTACGTGGTGATCGTATAGGCATGATCTTCCAGGACCCCCAGACATCACTGAACCCACTACTCAAGATTGGCGAGCAACTCACCGAGACCATTCAGAAATCCTTTCATGTCTCAGACAAGGAAGCCCGTCAACGTGCTCTGGACTTACTCGAATCTGTGGGTATTGATCAACCCGATGCCAGACTCAGTGCCTACCCTCATCAGTTCTCGGGGGGCATGCGCCAGCGAGTAGTCATTGCACTGGCACTGGCCGGCGAGCCAGATCTGATCATTGCCGATGAACCCACAACCGCACTGGATGTATCCATTCAGGCGCAGATACTGGATCTGATTCGTGATCTGTGTAAAACCCGCAATCTGGGTGTCATCATCATCACACACGACATTGGTGTGATTGCGAATATTGCCGACCGCGTGGCTGTGATGTATCGCGGCGAAATTGTAGAGACCGGCCCGGTAAAACAAATACTCAAAGCGCCACAGCACGACTATACGATAAGCCTGATATCGGCAGTGCCGCCCTCGGATCGCAAGCTGGAACGCTTCAATTCAGTGGACTACATCGACGGTAGTAACCGTGGTATTGAGCTAAAAAAAATAGATGTCAGCCAACACTGGCTGGGTGAACAGAGTGATTTATCCAGCCCGGACGGTGTGGCTGTTTCTGTAGAAAACCTCAAGCTGTCTTTCGTTCTCAAGAATGCCCTATTCAAGCGCAACCAGAGATTGCTGCACGCCGTGGACGACGTCTCATTCAGCATTGCCGATGGAGAGACATTCGGTCTGGTAGGAGAGTCCGGATCGGGCAAGTCCACCGTGGCCAGGCTTATTGCCGGTTTGTACAAGCCGCAAAGAGGGCGTATTCGAGTGATGGGTGAAGAGGTGGAGCTGCACCGACAGGATGAGAAAAGCCGGCAGGCACGACGCGCACTGCAAATGATTTTCCAAGACCCTTACAGCAGCCTGAATGGCCGTCTCAAGGTGCTGGATATCGTTGCAGAACCTATCCGTTTTTTCAAGATGACCACATCAGAGAAGCAGACTCGAGCCATCGTGCAGGACTTACTGGATCACGTAGGGCTAGGTGCAGCGGCTGCCATGCGCTATCCGCATGAATTCTCTGGTGGGCAGCGACAACGTATCTCCATTGCTCGGGCATTGGCATCACGCCCGCGCATACTGATTTGCGACGAGCCTACCTCGGCACTGGATGTCTCTATTCAGGCGCAGATACTCAACCTGTTGAAAGACTTACAGGCGGAGCTCGGCCTGACCATGTTGTTCATATCTCACGATTTACCGGTGATCCGGCAAATGTGTGATCGGGTGGCGGTAATGCGCAAAGGCGCTATTTGTGAAATTGCAGACACTCGGGACATGTTCGAATCACCGTCACATGAATACACACAGCATTTGCTGGAATTGATGCCAAGAATGTGACGCCGCGGTTCCCGCACTCGATTAGCTGCGCGCCTCAGGGTTATCGGGATGTTCAGAAGCTGGACACCGGGGACGCTAGGCGGTCGATGATAGTACGACTTGGCTTAAATTTTTCGAAATGTGAGTTAGTTCTCATCAAGTCTGGCATGCCCATTGGTTGTTAACTGACAAGCGACTCGTCATCACTATCAAATCCAGCCGAAGCTAAGGAGCGACAACATGCAAACCCGAACAGAAGTAGAGCTGGATGCAGACACCGTAACAGCATCGGATTTAGAAACCGACTCTGCACCCAGCCTTAAACGCAAACCGGTCAAGCTCGGGGTTGTGAAGCCTATTGCACCCACACCAGCTGAAGCCCTGGAGAAGCGGCTGATAAAATGCAGCGCGTTACCAGCAGCCTACCAAAGCTCGCCTATTCGCCGTTTTCGCAGAAGCGACGCCTGGCTGTGGACGGAGCTTGTCGTAGCTTCCCTGGCTATCGCTGTGATTGTCCCGACAGCAGTCATGCTTTGGGGTGATAGGGACAATCGTCAACAACAGCGCATAGCGCAGGCGTGGACCACCGTCGTGACTCCTGCTCCTGGCAACAGCGGAAAAGGCCCCGCGTTGGAGTATCTAGTCAGTAACGACGTATCGTTGACCGGTATAGACCTGTCAACCGAAGCAACACAATCCGCAACCTATCTGATTGGTGTTGATTTGTCCGGCGCAGATCTGGTTCAGGCTGATTTGTCCAAGGCAGATCTTCAGGATGCCGATTTGTCGAAGACCAATCTTAGTTATGCCTTTCTTGAAAACGCCTTTCTGGTGGGTGCCGATTTCTCACAAGCCAATCTGGAGAGAGCCTTGCTGACACAAACCAATCTGCTTTACGCCAATTTTTCTGGTGCAAATCTGGTGGAGTCTGATTTTACTGAGGCCACGCTTGCCAAGGCGAATCTGTCAGGGGCTACGGTGACGAACGCTAATTTTTCTGGCGCTGATCTTAGCGATGCGATTCTTGATGGCGTTGATCTGTCCAGTGCCTGTGGCAACGATTGGACCATCCTGCCCGAAGGCTTGAGTATGCCGTCCTGTTGATTTGCTGATACCGACAGGCCCGACTGTCCATGTTACGTGGTGAACGTCTTACCGGCTTAAAGTGTCCGTACAGGGGCTGCAATTGTGCTCCCCATTTGAGTCACGTTCTTACGCTGATGTGCAGTAGACCCTGATAGGTACGATTATGAACTGCTTCGATATTAATAGCGCCAGAGCGGTGTTCGCTACCGGGGGCAATGTCACTGAGTATTTGAAAAACGCGGCAGGCTTGACACAAAATTCAGCCGACATCATTGAAATAGCGTACGACCTGCAGGCGGGCACTTATATCCAGCGTGCTAAAGCCAATCAGAAGAAAGAAACAGCTTACGCTGAAGAACAGGCCTCTCTATTGGCGCCTGTTTTGTCTACGGGCAAGAGCCTTCTGGATGTCGGCTGTGGCGAGCTCACCACTCTGACGCAACTGATGAAAGACAGCAGATTTCAACCGTCTGTGGTCTACGCGTTTGATCTCAGCTGGTCGCGATTACACCATGGTAGGGAATACAGTCAGGAGATTCTGGGGGAACGCGCCTCAATCATCCGTCCTTTTGTCGCCGACATCTGCGAAATCCCGCTGGCCACCAACAGTATCGATATCGTTACGTCCAACCATGCTTTGGAGCCTAATGGCGGGAATCTGCAGCCGTTACTCAGTGAGCTATTCCGGGTATGTCGGAAACGTCTTGCACTATTCGAACCGTCCTACGAACTGAATTCAGCCGAAGGTAAAGCTCGAATGGACAAACTGGGCTACATCAAGGAGGTAGAAGGCACGGTACACAAGCTGGGCGGCGTGCTACACACGGTGTCGTTGATGGAGAACGTCGGCAATCCCCTGAACCCAACAGCCTGCTACATCATAGAGCCCCCGCAAACCAAAACCCCAACCTCTATAGACCAGCACAGAGCCGCCCCATTTACCGCACCGGGTACAGACTTTGCGCTTCAGGAACTCAGTGGGTTCTGGGCGTCCAGAGAGACAGGCCTGGCCTTTCCGGTGCTACAGAATATCCCCATATTGAAAACAGGCAGCGGGATCCTTGCCACCAGCCTGTTCTGATCAGCCCGGCACTGATGCGCCATTGCAATATCTTCAATGGCACCGTGGAAGCAACGCACAGCAGTTTAGACTTCGCCCCAGACATGAACAGTCTGCAACTGGAGTAGTAAATTGGAAATCGGTATTGGTGGTGGCTTACTCGGCATTATTATTCTCGTCCTTGATATTTATGCAATCATCAAGATTTTTGGCAGCTCCGCAAGCACCCTGATGAAAGTGGTCTGGATAGCAGTCGTCCTGTTGCTGCCAGTCATCGGATTGATAGCCTGGTTCATACTGGGCCCAAAGAGCTGACGCATACTCAAGTTTTTGAAATGACGTCACAGCGGCATCGCGTGTATACGGTGCCGCTGCAGCTCTTTATCTCTTTACCGCCCTGTCTCTATGGCGTGTCTATTTTCAAGTCGTATATCATAATGTCGTCCACCCTGCCTACAGCTGCTTCAACCAGCTGTGCACCAACCGCTTGGTGCTGGGCATCCTTCAGGTAGACATCTCTTGATTCAGCGTCGTCAAAGTCCACGATGAATCCGTTTGAGTAATGCTTATCCATGCCTGTCTCCGGGCTGACGTTCTTGCCCACATGGACCGCTAAGACACCTGTCAAGTGATGCTTGAGCGCATCGATATTTCCGAATAATTCGTCAATTCTTGCTTGACTGGTTTCAGGTTTGAACCGAATGAACACGCAGTGACGGATCATGTATTTCTCTAGTTTATCTGCAGAAAGTAGTCGTCAAAGCCTATTTTCAACAAAATTGACCTTTTCGAATGAATCACAGCGCCGTGTGATTGCACCAAAAGAGTGCTTTAGACGCTAAACTTTACCTATCCCGACATATACTCACTATTGCAGGTAGACACAATGACAGATACAGCCCCTGATCCAGGCAAGTACATCGCCAGGACTAAACAAGCGTTGCAAAAGCACACGTCGGTAGAACGTGCTTTCGACACTGTGCGCAGTTCAATCTGTTCGGCTGTGGACGAGGTAGCCAACCTGCATGCGAAGGGCGTAGACGTGGTGCCGGAATTGTCCTATGCATCGATTGTGAAAGGAGCTGTCACTCAGACTGATATCCAAAAGATCAAGCAGCGCGGCTGCGTCATTGTTCGCAATGTGTTCAGTCGTTCTCAGGCCGAAGAATGGAACAATGAACTGGGCGAATATCTGGATACCAACCGTTATCTGGAGCACGCCAAAGACAAAGCTGGCCTGGATGATTACTTTGGTGATCTGAAGGATGCCAAGCCTCAGATCTACGGCGTATATTGGTCGAGACCACAGGTTATGGCCAGGCAAGCAGAATCCATGGCAACAACGAAACGTTTCCTGAACCGTCTATGGAATACAGATGCACCCGCTGGCCCTGAATTCAACCCTGATCTTGATTATGCCTACGCAGACAGGACACGCCGTCGCGCACCTGGAGATACAACACTAGGCTTGTCCCCTCATATGGATGCCGGCTCCTACGAGCGCTGGGTCGATCCTGCTTTCCAGAAGATATATGCAAAGATATTCTCAGGCGAGCTTGATCAATATGACCCTTGGATGGCCGCTCACAGAACACAGACACGCGAATACGAATCTCCTGCTGTCAGCTCCATGTTTCGCACATTCCAGGGCTGGACCGCACTCACAGAGCAAGGACCGGGAGATGGCACACTGGAATTGCTGCCCGTTGCAAACTCCATAGCGTACGTTCTACTACGCGCACTGCAAAACGATGTTCCAGAGCATGAATTGTGTTTGGCAAAGCCTGGCAGAGCACTCGGTGTCAATGAACAATGGCACCCGGACCTGATGCCCGGACTCGCCCCTATTCAGACAGTAGCGCCTGGTGATACCGTCTGGTGGCACCCGGATGTTATTCATGCGGTAGGCAATGAACATCGCGGTAAAGACTATGCCAGTGTAATTTACATAGGAGCAAGTCCAGCCTGCACTAAAAACAAAGCCTATGCACTGAAGCAAGCAAAATGCTTCAAAGCAGGACTGAGCGCACCGGATTTTGCCGCAGAAAACTACGAGATCGATTTCAAGCACCGCGCCACTGTCAGTGACTTAACGGAGTTGGGGAAACTGCAGATGGCTTTGTAGCGGCGCCTGATAAAGCAACGTGGATACTGACCTGAACAGCTATATCGCTGTTGACGAAATACCACTGCGGTGAGGTTGTGAATCCCATTTCCCCGGCTACCGGTATGCATACTCGTTGTCGGTGCCGTACCGATAAACTGACGAATGGCCTCATCAACACGCTGTGGTGTTTTTTCGGTGCTCTTAAACATGAAACTATTGCTGACGATGTTCCTGCTGACCTTCTCGCTGAGTGCACTGGCAGAGTGGACTGAATTTTCGACCAGGTCGAATGGTGATATTTTTTATTTCGACAACGCGCGAGTTGAGAAAAGTGGCAGCGACATTAGCGTTTGGACCAGAGTTAGATACAACACGTCGGTTATGGCCGCGTCGAGCTATCAGAGTCTTCTAAGGCTAGACTGTACTGTGAATTCTGAAACTATATTGCAAAGTACTTTTTTCACTGATAAGAACTGGTCTAAACCTGCAATGGTAACCAACACTCATGTGAAACCGACGACATCCGTAAAGGAAGGTTCAGCCACAGAGCGCCTTTTAAACATTCTGTGTACAGACTGGACAAAGTCACACTGATGAAACGAGCAAGCCCACGCTATGTTGTCATAGCGCGAGCTGCTATCTATACGCCGATTACTTATTCTATTACTCGTGCAACCTTAATATTGTGCTGTCGCAGATATTTTATAAATTATCCCGTCATCTACGGTAGCGTACAAGGCATTGTCAGGCCCCATAACCAAACCGCGATATCGTGTCGTGATTGCAGTTGGCATTATGATCGCGCCCTTTATGGATTGCCCATCATCAGCAAGATCGTAAACGTCAATACGCGATCCCGGCGGGGTGTTCCCGAAACCGATTCCCATGATGCCGACACTTAAACGCCCTTCGTAAATGCCCCAATTGTCACCTGTCAGAAACGCGGCAGAGCCGGTACCTTGAGAGAAACCGTGATTGTTCCATGATGGCGGCATAAGATCTTCAAACCGAGTATCACTCATAGGAGTATAAGCAGCTCGAATCGCAGGGTCCATAGCATCCAGTTGATTGGGTTCGTAGCCACAGTACTCGTCTGGGCATTCGCCTCTTCCACCTGTCATTTGCGCAGGATCCCAACCGGCATTACCACCATTGACCAATGCGGTAATTTCATCGCTATGCCAAGGGCCGTGCTCAGCAGTAAACGCTCTGCCATCACTGGGACGGAAGTCTATGCCTTGTACGTTTCTATGCCCATACGTATAGATTCGCTTATCAAAACCTTCAGGGGGGTTGTTATCTGGATGTGCATTGCCATCCCCATCTATCCTGAGTATTTTTCCGCAAAGTAGTTGGCCATCCTGAGGACAAATTCCTCTATGGCGATCACCACCCGTAACCCAAAGGTACCCATCCGGCCCGATGCGTAATCTACCGCCATTGTGAGCACCTGGCCCACCGAATGGCTGATCCGACTCGAACGGCTTATATTGAATATCCGTGACAATGTCGGTACGATCTGAAACACTCATAAGGTCATCACTGACCTTGAATTTCATGACAATATTCCCATCACACCTTTCGAAGTTGGTTTTACAACCATCGCCGTAATATTTCGTAGATGAAGAATAAAGATAGAGCGTGCGATTTTCCGCAAAGTTCGAGTCAGCAACCACACCCAACACGCCCGCTTGACCGTCACAGAAAAGATCATCTCCTGAATCTGCATAGCCGCTGGAATCCTTGGCTCCATACAGTGCATGCAGATCACCAGAACTTTTCCGTACTGAAAGTCCTTTGCACTTCTCAGTATAGAACATGGTCCCATCAGGTAAGAAAGCCATATCCCATGGACTTTCAAGACCGGTCATGAATTCTGTCGTTTCGATGAATGGAACATTCATTCCCTTCCCATGACCATCAGCAAGTGCGTTTGGGACTACTCCGATCAGTATGAGAGCAGACGCAAAGATCGTAGTACTCCTACAAAAATTCTTCATTTCTCTATCCTCCAAGGGTGATCAATTCGAAACTTCACTGTGTTGCTTCTTTTAAATATGCCGCCAAATTTGCGATTTCTTCGTCCGTCAAAGGCTTTGCCATCATGATCATCAAAGACGAATTTGGTCCAATCTTGATTCCTTCTCTGTAAGTTTCCAGCTTTGATGTCGTATACGAAATTGCCTGACCAGATACTTTTGGATAACTGGCTACCCCTTTACCCGCAGCCCCATGACAATTTTTGCAGGTTTTGTTGTATCTCTCCTCTCCTGCCTCGACATTCCCGATTAACGCATCGCCGCCTGTCGACACCTCATCTTCAGTCTGCGCTTCGCTGCTAATTGCACAACCGAAATAACCAAAAAGAAGTAAGGAAATAAATATTCTAGATGATCTGACTGTCATATTTGGTTGACCTGGCAAGCGCTTCCGTTGTGTTAACGAATGTACAGCTTATATCAGCCAGAAGCAATTTCAAAGAATCGCTTGTGTCAGAGCAAGCCGTTGTAACGTTGATTTGACAGGAGAGAGACGCTCTTGATTTTTCTCAGGTTACGGAATGCTGCATCATTTTTTACTAAAAAACACCCGATAGCCTTCCGTAAACACACGCTAGCGAAGCATATTTTTTGACACTACCTACCCATGGCTTTGACTATCGTTGGAGTACTTTCCGTTTGCTTTTTTACACGTCAAACGGGCCTGCGAAATAGCCTGGTTCCAACAGGTTGCCTTAGTCTCGTTCTCATCGTCTGGTGGTAAGTCTAATACCGCTTCGCACGTCTCCGACAATCACGCAGTACTGAGCCCCGGGGAGTTCTAAAGTGCTCTTCATCGTTCCAAAGTCACTTTTCGAATCACCCCGAATTCTGTCACCCCGAATTCTTGAAAATTGCGTGGTAGATTCCTCGATCAAATAGGGTGCATCAGCGCATGAGATCATTTCTGCCGAAGCTGGCTTGCAGAGAGCCAGCGCAACTATGGCCGTAGTCAGCGCTACTCGGGAAGATCCGATCGTTGTCAATGAGTGCAGATTCGGCGCGCATCCGTAACCCACACCCATAAAAATGTTTTGTCGCGCAGCTGGGTGTTTTGATAATATCAGCTGATATCGTGACCTCCAACACCACACACAATACACCTGCATTTTCAATAACGCGAGCTGCGGGCAGTCTCGGGTTCATCGATTTGCCTGATACTGGCTTTACAGAATTCCTATCGGAGCCACCACGTTACTCAGATTACCAAACGTCACTGCCTTGCTTTGCCCTGGTGATGCATAAAATTTCGGCCTAAGCGGCCCCGCTGTACTCGTTCTTTTCTAGATCTCTCGGGGCTACCTAGCCCTAGAGTGACTAAGCCTGGGCGGCCCCGAGAGATCCAGAAAAAATGAGTACAGCGGGGGCCGCCTCCGGTGCTTAGATGCTGCTATAGAAGCAGCGAAGCGATTCTTGGCCGAAATTTTATGCAACACTGGGGTATAGTAACAACGAGTTTTAAAGGTGGTTGTAAGTCATTGATCAGCGAATTTCAAAAGGCTAGCAGCACCACTTGAACACTGATGACTTGGGCTTTAAACAGTTCATTGGCAGTATGTTTGAACGTCTGGACCGAACTGCCAGTATTCTGGTGGTGGTCTTCGTTGGCGCATTCCTAGAAACTACCGTACTTCCCATCCCTTTTGAGCTGCTGCTAGTACCGTTGATGCTACGCCATAGGCGGCTTCTATGGATGATCGTTCTCGCAGCGCTCGCTGGTTGCATGACAGGTGCATTAGCGGGTTATACGATCGGACTGTACGCATACCAATCATTCGGCGTCCCCGTTGTTCAGTGGCTGGGCGCTGAACAGGCAATGAGTATATTCAAGGGACGCCTAGAGAAAAATGCCTTTATGTCGGTTTTTCTGGTCGGATTCACACCGATACCAATACAAGTAGCAACGCTTGGCGCCGGATTCACACAAATGGCTCTGATGACGTTCTCAATGGCGGTACTGCTGTCTCGAGCTCTGCGCTTCGGTGGACTGGGGCTGCTGGTTCACTGGTTTGGTGAAGATACCTTACAACTGTTGCAGCGCCACCGTTACAGTGCACTTGCATTAGGACTGCTTCTGCTGGCTCTACTGATCTTTCTACTCACAAAAGCTTGAATACGCTCTGTTGCAGTCTACATCAATCTGCACACAACAAGTTCCAAATGTTTGTCGTCGAACAGCAGCGTCTACCGGTCTTTACCTGTCCCAACTAGAAGCTTGTTAGCATCTTCTATATGCGCACCTTACTGAAATCCGATAGTCACGTGCTTCTTTGCATTTTGTAGATAGCAAACCAAACCATTAATAGAATAGCAAGGCTGCGCCCATTCTATCTCTTCGACAAATCGCGTGTCCATTCCAAGAATAGGCGTCTGAAGCTCCGTTAACCTTCGACGCTGAGGTTCAGCTAAATGCTTGAACCAGTCATCGACTTTCTCATTCATAGTGTTTCTACTTACGACTATACGAAGGAATAATAACAACGCATTAGTGATAGCGCGCGAACCCGGTGCGTCGCGTCATTACTTACCGTATTCTGGATCAGGGAGACCGTAAGATATTCTCCATTTTGCGCCCCCTAGCAAGTTCGTCGACCAATTTGTCCATGTACCTGACCTTTCGTGTCAAGAGCGTTTGAATTTCCTCGATTCGGTAGCCACAAATTCTTCCGGTAATCAGGCTCGCGTTAGGATTGATAGTTGCCTCACCAAAGAATTGTTCAAACGTTGAATGATTATCCATGAGTGTATACAACTTACTTGAGTTGAATCCTGTCAGCCATTCAATGACCTGGTGCAGTTCTTCTGTAGTTCGTCCCTTCTTCTCTACTTTCGCTACATAGTGCGGATACACAGAAGCGAATGTCAAGCTAGCGATACGATCGTCGTGCTCTTTCGTGGTGTTCATCTTGGCTTCATCTCCACAAAATGGTGCAAACCCCAGTAACATATCAATAATTAAAGTCTGCGCCAAGTTGCAAAGATTTGCTAAGGTTCTACGCCGAAGAATCAGAAGGACTACAGTGACTTGCGATCAAAGCCAATTGTTATTGGTCGGAATGAATCTAACTTCACCAATCCCGTTATTGTCGTAATAGCCGGTCGTGGCGAAGCTAACCTCCTCAAGTAAAACGGTCAGTTTGAGTGAAATGGCTGCCGAGCGAACCGAACAACACGTTAACCTGCATTGTACGCTATGTCATTTTTACTCAAGTGTTGAATATCATTTTCTATTAATGTCAATACTGCTTTGGTGTCACCAGCCCCATTAACGAATTCTACTTCGACACCGTCGGGCTCATAGAGCTCCAATAGTGTTCCAGTATCCCCATACATCAATCCATGTGCCGGTACGTCCTTTTGTAACACCACTATTTCATATTTTTCAAAGGTCATTGTATCTACCCAGGTACACAGTCACTAATCTTGGCAGAACCTCCATTAGACAATATCCATATCGATTGCACAGAAGCTGTCTGAGCCGGCCACCAGGCCCTGTGATATCACCAAAAATTACATATTTTGTTCCGGAATCCGTTTTCACTGATGCCATTACATCCATACTTGCCAGAGACAACAGGTGCATTTGACATTCTGTAACCAGAGCGGCAGCGCAGGTAATGGAATGTCTAATGAAGGCTGCAACGTTATGTTCGGTCAGTGTCGTAGACTTGATGCTCTCCATTTTTCGTAGATCTTGTCTTGAGTTTCCTTTTCGTATTTTAGTAGCGTCTCGGAGCCTTTGACTCTATTGAAAAATACGAATTTCATACCAGCAATTTTGCCCCATCTACTCTCGAAGTTTTTCGATCGAATGTCATTAAAGGAACACGACTTTGGCTCTGGGCGCCAGCGATATGCAGACAATCCGCAAAATCTGCATTACTGTCTGCGTAAATACTCAACGCCACTTCGATTACAGGCTCTTCGTGAAATTCTATTTCACGTGATTCAAGTAGATGATTAAACGTAGCGATGATCATCTCTTTGTTCACTTCATATAATGATCTTAAAACCCATTCAAGCTCAACAGAGACTGATATCGGGATTAAAAGAGATTCGTCTGTAATAGATTTTTCAATGAATTTTTTAGCTGCCTCAAACTGTTTTTTATCGTCCGCAATTATGTAACGTACCAAGACATTTGTATCGAGAGCTGGCATTTCAGCTCATCTTCATATCTTTAATAGAAATTTTCTTTTTTCCCGATTTAATCGTGCCTGCTAATGAAGTTATCGATCTGTTCTTTGCTCGCATCACTGTGGTCCCATTCGGTAGCAAGGTAAAAACCACCTTGTCTTGTGGCCCGAGATTCATTTTCTTTCTGATTTCGGCGGGTATCGTAATCTGCCCTTTACTCGTAATTGCAGCCTCTGCCATCTGATCTCTCCTTACTTGTACTGAAATAGTAAGGCATCTCGCCTTAATTCTCAAGACCTGCTATGCAGTGTGATTTTCATTTTTTTTTTGGCGATTTGTCGCTGTGACCCAGCAAGTGATCAGATCAATAACAACCAGCTTACGAATCCCCAAAATTCTATACCCCCGTAATGGCGAAATCCAGAGCTGCCAATACTTCTGCGCGGCTATGTACAAGTGTGCCCACCGGTTTTCTAAGCATACGAACTGGTATCGCCGCAATCTGCGGTGTCATCAGGATATATTTCTGCTCACTAACTCGAATTGTAGGCATTAGAGTATCCATGACGGTACCATCAACTGTATCTATCTGGCAAAGCGGAATAACGATGCGTGTGTTTAATACTGACAACACAACGTGCTGAACATCCAACAAAAGTGGATACTGCTTCTTCGACGCAGAATTTGTGTTCACATAGACATCAAACTGTGACACTAAAATTCTCGAAATGCGTCACTAAAGCACCCCTTGTCATCAACCATATCGTTGTATGCAACAACGGCAAGCTTGTTTCTTTTCTGCCATTTTTCGTTCTCAACTTGGGCTAGTTTTTCGGTGAGTGCAGTTTCAAGCACCGATGACAAGTTGATCTGCATTTTCCTGGATTTAGCGAGCAGATCGCTATTAATACTCAGATTGGTGGGCTTCTTTGGAGCACCTTCATCAAAAAGAGCTTTCATGATTTCATTCCAATTGAAACAGTATGCGCATTGTAATGCGCATCAGTTGCAAAATCAAGATTGGAAAAATACTAGATTGACAGGCTTACGCGGAAAGCAATCTACCTCAGACAGATTCTCTGTTCTTGCCAAGATGTTTGCTCGGGAACCGAACACCGCGTCAACCTGCATCTTACGCAGACCGACTGAAGCGGCAGCGCAGGGAGGGCTGAGTCAAATGACAGGTTCAACGTACTGTTCGATTTACTTTTCTATTGACCTCATCTCTATTGACAGTCAATCACACGAAAATACGCAGCAGCCACAGGTGCGCCTATCTATTCGTGAAAAATACATAACGCAAGACCTATGAACAAGGGCAATAACTTCAAGGCGACATAGCGCCAGGTAATCGTTGCGCTGCTTTATCAAAAGTATAAAACGCCGTAAGATATGTATCTCGCTTGCGCGCATATTTCTTTGCGCAGTTAAGTATCAACGACTCTTGGAAGTCTAGTTTCTTAAGATTTTTGCCATTCGTTTTGACATAGTCATCCAGAGTTTGCCATATCGTATTCGGGTCTTCAAAGATGATCATTGGTTCTTCAAATAACGCTTGGATAGTAGAGATGACGATCGCCTGAGTAGCATTGTACTTTTTTCCGCACAGCGTCCATAAAGTCTCAGCAAGCACAACATTTGTTACAAGCACATCCTCCTCACCCCCAAATAAAGCACTTGCTTTAGCTGACTGCTTCTGATCATCTTGCAACAAATACCTAAGCAAGACATTCGTATCGATGGCTATCACCGCAATGCACTTTGTCGGGATTGTTCATCCGTCATGGATTTATCTCCTTTCAAATCACGTAGTAATCCTTTGGCTGCTGAAGGACACTTTTTAATAGCTGTGAGCTTGCCGTTTGCTACGTAAAACTCTAGCTCGTCTCCGGGACCTATCCCCAGTTCAGCACAGTACTCAGCAGGTATCGTAATTTGACGTTTTGAACTCAGTTTTGACACAGCCTTGCCCTTTACATTTCCATTGGATGTAAAGATAGGCATTCTTTACATTAATGTCAATAGTAAAGAATAATGGGCACCCGGAAATTGTGAATTACCACCGCATCTGGTAGGTGTATGACATCCACAACAGAGCTTTCATCTGAGAAGAGGTTTAGTAAATCGAACAGCGGCGTTAAGGTGAAATTGCGGCCAGTGCGCGTTCTGAGGTACTAATGGTTGCGTACTGGCCGAAATTTATAGCTTCAACGTTTTGTTCGATTTCGCTTTATCGTTATATCTCGCGTAACCTTCGATGTGTATAAATCATCAAGCCCGTCACCCTGCACGCTTCAACTCCTCTCTTACTATTTTCCTTAATTTCTTCTCCAAGGCTTCGTCTCGTGCGTCGATATGGTCGCGCAGGACATTATTTATTAACGTCTGATAGTTGCCACCACCAGCCTCGTTCACGATCCCCTTGAAGTGCTCAATGATATCCGCATCAAGTCGAATAGTAATTCGCGTTTTACTTGGATCAGGCGGTATCACGGGTCCCCGCTTTCCCTTGCTCCAGTCAGTAGCCATTGTTTTTTATCCCTTCGTAATAGTATTCACGCTCCGATGGTTCTGCCAAACGCGCACTTATGATTGTAGTGAAACCATCAATCTCTTCGGTGTGAACAACCATCAAGACGTCAGGCACCGCTCCAATACAAAGCGTCTGAAATCTGTATTCAGTCTCACTGTCTTCATCGTGAACAGTTAGAGCATATTCATCCTCCAAGGCAACCGCAGCATCGGCAAATTCAACATGATGTTTCTTAAGGTTTGAGCGCTGCTTTATTGGATCCTAAAGATATCGCATGAAATCAATGGTATGCACATTTGGTGCACATGTCAAATTCGCAAAAATGTGTCCGTGCAATCGAACGGTCGCATTCACCTGCAATTGACATTTCCCGACCAGAGCGGAAGCGTCGGGAGGGCAATGTCAAATGACGGGTGCAATGCTTTGTTAGCTTTTGCTTTAAAGCTTGAGTGATTCTATGCCCTGCTCGTACTAACCAACTTCTTGCATTGGCCGAGTTCTCGGCTGTGGAAGCGCACGACCTTCTGAGTGAAAATGAGCAATGATCTCACCAACAGTTTCGCATAACTCACCGTACAGCTTAATAGGGTCATCACCATGAATCCCTGTTATCAAATCTGGACACTTGCCGATGTAAACCTTGTCCGTGTCATCCCATTCTACCCACTTATGATATTGGTCAATTTCTTTCATGATTTTAAACTCTCGATGGCGTTGCCTATCTGTTTTTCCTGATACCTCTTCGCATCACTACTAGTTTTTCCACTCACAGTGACAGCACCTGCATAGTGTTCATGTGTGAATTTGCGGTGCGATCCTTTTCCGCCTGGAACTTCCTCAAACCCCGCACTCTTCAAGTCTATGATTAATTCCCGAATTTTTCTGGCCATTTTCCATCCTTGTCAATGAGCTCACGTTTTTCATTTCGTTAAATAGAAATTCGATAATAAATTTGTAGTAAGGTTGCGAGAGCAGATTTCATCAGCTGCCGCTCGATATTCTTACCCTCTGCCAAGAGCAATAATATTCCTTTGAAGTGACATTATACCTGATGGGCGGCGACTCGCTAGGGCCATTATCGCTGTGCTCGAATAACGCCAAACGTACTAACCCTCAACCATCACAATATGCATACCCTTGGAAACAACTCCAGTTTTATTTCTCGTATTTTTTTGCAAACTCCTAGAGATAAAACCCTTCTCTGGCATCAGCTCTATGCAGTCTCCATACTGTTCGTAGAGATTCTGTGTGTGCAAACAAACCAAATGGATAGAGAATAACCTCGGATGTGTTTGATGCAACAGCTAACAGCCGCAATAAGGCGAACTTGAGGCTGGCGCGGCGGAGCGGCAGCGCAGACGTGGTAGGGTCAAGTTACGGCTTCATTGCTTTGTTAACAGTCGTCATTAAAAGCGACCGCAGTTCAATGATATTCCAAGTAATAGACAACCGGCACGTGGATCACGTCTAGTCTTTTATTTCTTTTATTCGGATGAACTTTGGTTCGTTCGCTTCAGACAGCTGCTCCATCGCTTCAGTCAACAGCGGCACCAAATCTTCAATTCGTAATCTCACGACTTCCAGCACTACTACCGATAGAGGTAGCTGTTTTTCAATCTGTTGATATGACATATTTTTGTCTGCAGAAATTAGAGCCTCATAACCTTCGGATGCAGCCGGCTTCAGTAACTCACCATTTTTTATTCCCGACCAGCCGACTAGTTGCACATGATCAACCGTGACACTCTCGTCGAAATGCTTCGCTATTTTGCGAGGCATCTGTTCATCAAGCAGCAGCTTCATTATCATCAATCAGGTTTTCGCGCGCGACAGCTAATATTCCGATCGCCTGATCACGCGATACGCTAGGGAAATCGTCTAGAAACTCGTCTAGATCGTCACCTGCCTCCAAGTAATCAAAAATCGCCTTTATCGGTACTCGCGTGCCAGCAAACACGGGGGTTCCACCAAGTATTTCTGGGTCTCTTGCAATAATCTTTGAGTTCATCGTATTGGCCTCCAGCCACAAGATAACCCAATAATCCCAACTACATATTGCTCAATTTTCCATTAATAGCCTGAAGCTACAATTGACACCCAAAGAACTCCAAGTTGAGCTAGTTCTGCGTCAACTTAAACCCTTTCGCACGGAGCGAAAAATGGTTCAACAGCAGATATCCAGTAGAATGTTAACAGCCGCTATAACGTGAACTTGAGGCTGACGCGCCGAAGCGGCAGCGCAGGTGTGGCAGGGTCAAGTTACAGGTTCATTGCTTTGTTCTGTCGGTTCATCGAGCTACGTCCGTTCTGATTGCCAGACAAGGTGTAAGCCATACCACTACTAGATCAAATCTGTTTTACAACCAACGACACTTAGAATGATAAACCTCAACGCATCGCTTGATGCCTGCCTACTTATCTGCTAGACGGTCAATCATGCGACCAGCCTGAGTTGCGCATCAATTACATCCCAGGGTGCAAATACTTGCCTATCATCATCACGCTGTATGAGATTGACGGCCTCGAGGGCGGCGGTGTCGACGTGTACGTTTTTATAATCTCTTTCAAGTGCTTTGGACAGTGCCCTTACACTCATCGGACCTTGTTTTCGCAACGTCTTTAATAATTCAAGGCGTTTCGCTGTGAGTACTGAAACAAGCGTCTCCAGATCCTCAAAATTTAAATGTACCTCAACGTCAGTCAGTTTACCTGACTCTGCCTTATGCCAAGCATCAACAAACCTCTGATAGCTTTCCTTTGCATTGCCAACTCCAATATCAATCTTTTGCTGTTTCATGCTCGATACTCCTGTGCTTTTGAATGTCAGCCTCAAAGTCAGCCATCAGTTGCTCGACGGTCGTGAAATTGTGGGCTCTTCAATCATGTCGTAGTGCCTGTGATCTCCTTTCCCTCGCTCGTTGTCGTAACCTACAATCCTTTTTCCTTCTTTTCCAAAGTACAGGCTGTATTTCAAACCGTGCGGACGCTCGGGGTCTGAAGCTGGTAAGCGCCAAATGACCATTTCTTGAATCGCACCGTCTGAAAACACTAGCTTATCTCGGAAAAGCAAAATTGCTTTAGACATATATGGCACATTACACCATATATCTACAATCTACAAGTAATTGCTACTCTCCGCGCTCGTAATGCGGAGAAATCATGCGATAGCAGCTCATCTATTTCTGTTTGTACGCGCTGAGGCAATCAACCAATGGTGAGCTTACGGCGACAGCGCGCAAATTCTAGTCGATTGTCTGATTAAATTGCTCTCCAAGCCAACACCGAAAATGCTGGAGAACTGAATGAACCCATCACATCCGCAGCAAGAACCTTCCCTGATTGATGTACAGCTCGCCTTTGAACACTGGCGGTTAGATCGTGCGTCACCTCGTTCTGGAACGCCTGAGCACTTGCGCACCCTGGCAGTGGGCTTGCTAAAAAATCATCGGCCGTCTGTTGTCTACAAGACGTTGGGGCTCAACAGCTCAACGTTGAAGCAATGGGCGACGATAGAGTGCAAGGCAAGCACGACAACGTTCGTCAGTTTACCCGACAACCCACCACAACCCGGTTTTACAAATCCGCTAGCTGTAGAGCCTGCGATTCTGATAAGCCTACCCAACGGCGTGCAGGTCAGTGTACGGGAAGGGGCCGCCCTCGATCACGTGTTGGCAGTGGCTAGCTTGTTGGGAGCAGCAGCGTGATTTTTCTAACTCACCAGTCGCGGATCCAGCTCGGTGTACAACCTGCAGATTTTCGTAAGGGCGTGGACGGCTTCGTTTCTCTTTGCAAAAACCAGCTACTGCTGGAGCCACGTGACGGCACCATTTACGTGTTCATAAATCGCGCTAGAACTATGATACGCGCATTGAGCTATGACGGTACCGGGTACTGGTTGATGACAAAGCGCCTGTCGCGAGGCAAGTTCAAACACTGGCCATCGGGTCAGTGTGCTTTAAGCGCGACCAGTGCGCGTGAGCTGCGCCAGATTATCAGTGGCGAGCCTCGGCAGTCGCCTGATTCTCATCGTGATGACCCGGTAGAACATGGACTACAAAATCAGCCAGAATCGTCTATGGTTAAGTCACGTTCGCCGATTTGATCTGATGAGTATCCAGACCCCTACCAAGCCCAAAGCACCCGCCGTGCGTGAGCTCACTGAAGAGCAGCTGGATGGACTGATGCAGCGTATCCAGGAGGCACGTGATCACAATCTGGCGCTCAGTGGCGACGATTATGATGTGCTGATGAACGCCATCCTGATGTTGGCGAACATGCAGGAGCGCCTGAGCAAAAATGATCTGACGCTGACCAAGCTGAAAAAATTGCTCGGTATGATTA